>ERZ791923.4141-NODE-4141-length-10134-cov-2.312134_pt1 | contig 10134 bp, 7 predicted proteins | sample MGYA00510133_ERZ791923 | MGnify/ENA primary metagenome ERZ791923 (study PRJEB30046, sample SAMN00792106) | human gut metagenome | study: EMG produced TPA metagenomics assembly of the A metagenome-wide association study of gut microbiota in type 2... | reverse complement strand
GTACCCGAATCCGTACACGGCTTTTATTTCCGGGATGGCTTCGGCAGTTTTCATCTTTTTACGTAAATTTTTAACTTGGGAATAAATGAAATCAAGACTGTCGGCTTGGTCAATATTGTCGCCCCACACGGCTTCCGCTAACGTTGTTTTGTTGATCAGTCGGTTGGGATTCGTGACAAAATAATAGAGCAAATCAAATTCTTTACGATTGAGTTTTAGCTCTTCTCCATTGATAAACACGGTATGATCGTCGGGACGGACGGTTAGGTTTTCAATTTCGATCTCTGTGTTTCCATCCGTTTGGTGTCGTCGGATCACGGATTTCACTCTTGCGTGCAATTCTGCCAAGTGGAATGGTTTCGCGAGGTAATCATCGGCACCGAGGTCAAGTCCCGTAACCTTGTCTTCAATAGAATCTTTGGCCGACACGATGATCACGCTTTCCCGTTTCTTTAATTTTTTCAGCTCTTCCAGAATCGAAAGCCCGCTACCCCCGGGAAGCATGATGTCCAGTAAGATACAATCGTAGTCGTAATCATTGATTTTTTGCAGGGCTGTAGAATAGTCTGCCGCTGTTTCCACGACAAAACGTTCTTTCTCCAGTGATCGGGTCATCACTTCTCGCAAGTCTTTTTCGTCTTCAATGATTAATATCTTCATGGTGTTGAAATTTTGTAGAACAAAAATAACAATTTATTCTGGAAAGAATCTGGAATAAATTTTAAATTAGAGACTTCTACGTGGGTGTTTCGATTTATTCTTTTATATTTGTCACCAAGCAAAAAAGAGGTTGTATGAAGGATAAAGACTTGTCTTCGGACATTCCGGCTGTTATGTGGCAGGACTTATCACGGTGTTTGGTGTGGTCATATTTGTCGGGACGATTCTAAGATGGAACTGTGTGTTTCAGATGCAGGGAATTCGTCCCTTGGGTTTCCTTATATTGGTTAAGATTCTTCCGGGGTGGAAAGGATTCTGTACAGGGATAATCTTACTTTCTATAATCATGGTTATTTGCGGGCTGTTGTTGGCTTTTTTGATGTAATAATAATTTAAACAATAGAAATATGGAATATCCGAGTATTGAGGCGTTAATGGAACAGATTCGGGATTGGTCTGAAGAAGAGGATTATGATGCAATTATCGAGGTGTTGCCGGAACTGAAGATTCCCGGGCAATTTTACGAGGCGGTTTTGTGCCTTGCTTATGCTTATTTGAATCAGGGGTTTTACCGGGATGCGGAAGAGTGGTTGCGTAAAGTAGAAAGCCAAGGATGTAAAAGTGGTGTTTGGAATTATCGGTTGGCTGTGGCGTTGATGCATCAAATGCGTTTGGAAGAGGCATTGCCGTATGCTGAACGTGCGGTGACTGTGGAGGCTGATTATCCGTGGGGATGGTTAGTGTATAGCAAGTTGTTATATGGAGGTCAAAGGACAGAAGAGGCGTTAGAGGCGGCAAAGAAAGGTTTGGCTTTGATGCCTGGGGATGAGGAGTTCACCTCGTTGATCGAGGATATTTCCAACGGGTTGTCATTTTTTGAAGTTACCGGTGTGGAGGAAGACGATGGGAAGATCGAGAACGGGGAAGAGAAAGTCGGTACATTTTGCGGGTCCGTGTTGTTGGACTCTATGAGTTTCGATGTAAATAAGGTTATGGCGGATTTGGAATCGGAGTGGGGAATAGAACCATCCGATAAGCCGGAAGATATGGCGAGTGACTGTATAAGTGCGAACGCATCGACTCGGGTGTTTTATCTCGGTGAGACTTTAGTGGTTATCAGTCTCATGCCGGCAAGGGTGCCGGATGGTGAGGCCGAATATTTTGCGGAGACCAATTATATGTGGCCGGAAGCCGTTGAAGTGACGAAAACACATCAAGCTCACGTGCTGGTAGCCGTTCTTGCTCATGGATTGTCCCCCGTAGAGGCCGGTAAGTTACACGTGAAAGTGATTGCGACTTGCTTGAAACAGTCTAATACTATCGGTGTTTATGTTTCCGGTACCGTGTTCCAGCCGGAGTTTTACATTGAGGTGGCAAATATGATGAAGAGTGACGAGGATGCCTTGCCCATGTTAGATTGGGTGTATTTCGGGTTATACCAGAGCGAAGAGGGGAATAACGTGTACACGTATGGGATGACAGCTTTCGGGAAAGAAGAGATGGAGATATTGGGGAGTAAACATGGCTTGACCGAGTTGCAGAGATTTATGCTTGGGATAGCCTGTTATGTTATCGGTTCGGACGTAACGTTACATGAAGGAGAAACATTAGGTGTCAGTAAAGAACAAAGATTACCGATAATCCGATCGAAAGGAGTATCCGTGGAAGGTATGACTTTGAAGATTGAGTATTAATTCGGAGATTGATCATGCTATGGTAAAAATGATGATAATGGATACTATGGAAACGAAGGTAACTGAAAAAGATTTAAGCATGATATATTATAAAGTGTAGATAAAGCAGGTTAAATGGAAAAGTTTAGTCTGTTTTTTTATAATACCGTTTTTTTTATATTTGCGGGTATTATTTCAAGGAATGGCAAATGAAATATGAAGAAAAAGATATAATTGACCTCTTGAAGAAAGGGAACGTAGCGTGCGTTAAAATGCTGTTTGATGACTATTATCGGGCATTATGTGTATATGCTTTACGTTTTTTGAATTCGTTCGAAGATGCTGAGGATGTTGTGCAAGAGGTTTTTGTGGATTTTTGGGAAAAAAAGAAAGGATGTGAGTTCTCTGGTTCGTTGAGATCGTTTCTTTTTGGAGCGGTGAGCAAAGCGGCTCTTTATCATTTGCGAAGTTCTGATCGAATGGTCTTTGAGGGACTTGAGACGCATCTTAATCAATTCATGGAAGAGATACCGGAGAGTGAGGAGGATATAGCATTACGTAAAGAGAAATTATTCCGGGAAATAGAGGGGTTGTCGGAAAAATGTCGAGAGGTTTTTATTGCGATAGTATTGAAAAATTTGTCTTATAAAGAGGTGGCGGAGAAGTTGAATGTATCTGTTAATACAGTAAAAACGCACTATTCACGTGCTTTGAAACAGTTACGGGAGCATTTGGATATCATTGCGTTACTATTTTTTATCATCAAAAAGTAATTTTTTCTTTTCTTTTTTCACCCATATCGATTAAAACTGCAATATGTAGTAAAATAATATTGATTATGGATGAAATTATATATAGATGGATAGCGGATTATAGTTTAGGGGTGATAGGACGAGAGGATTTTGAGCAATTGAAAGTCTGGATCGAAACATCTCCTCAAAATCGGATCATGTTTGAGGAAACACTTCGTTTTTACAAAGAGGGACGTGAAATTGGTTTTCAAAGTTGGATGGATGAGGAGAGTTCGTGGAGAAGTTTGGAAAGAAAATTAGGTAGAAGGAAACGTTTGGTATGGACGAGATGGATCGTTGCTGCTTCTGTTTTGCTTGCGGGAATTGTAGGGGGAGGTGTTTTGTTGTTACCGGAGCGGGAGAATGTTTCCGAACAAGTGTTTTCAGAAATACCGGGAAAGGCTACGGTAATATTGCGTATGGCAGATGGAAAGAGTGTATCATTGAATAAGAGCAAGACAATTGGATTAGTGGAGAAAGACGGGACGAAGATTCATAAAGACACGATGAACCGATTAATCTACGAGGCAAGCAATACAGAAGAAAAGAGTGTTTTGCACACGGTGGAGGTGCCTGTGGGAGGAGAATTTGATATGGTATTGGCGGACGGCACGAGAGTGTGGCTTAATTCGGCAACGAAGTTGCGTTATCCTACTCGTTTTACCGGGAAAAATAGAGAGGTGTACGTGGAAGGGGAAGTTTTCTTTTCTGTGTGTAAGGATTCGTTTCACCCTTTTATAGTTCATACAGAGGGGGCTCATGTGCGGGTTTGGGGTACGGAATTTAATTTATCTGCTTATCCTGGGGAACGTACGATAACAACATTGGCAGAAGGAAAAGTGGAGGTTAATGATAAAATATCTAAGGTGTGTTTGAAACCGGGAGAGCAGGCTATTTGTACGAAAGGAGCGAGATTTATAGAGGTGAAGGATGTAGATGTGTCACTTTTTACCTCGTGGGTAAAGGGTGTTTTTGAGTTTGAGAATATGTCGTTGCTGGCAATTTCTCGGCAATTGTCGCGGTGGTATGGTGTTTCTTTCCAGTTTGAAGATGAAGATTGTGCCGAGCGATGTTTTACGGGAGGTATAAAGAAGTATGTTCCTTTGAATCAATCATTAGATATTTTGGAGAAAACAACAAACGTAGTTTTTAAAGTTTCGGGACGACAGGTGTTTGTGAAGTCCCTTAAAAATGAAATATAGAACAAGGGGAGGAACAAAAAGTGGGAAATGGTACCAGCATTTCCCACTGTCGTATTCTCTCCATAAACGATAAGTTGATGTGGAATAACGTAAAATTGATTAGGCAAAGTTATGGAAAAAAAACGTATGTTCCGCTGTCTTTTGAGACAAAAGCGGGATGGTAATTATTTTTTGATGATGAGGTTAACGATTGTTTTAACATTTTTTTTAACAATGAATGTGTTTGGGACAGTAAATTCCCAAACCGTGAATTTGAAATGTGAGAATACGCCTTTGCGGGAGGTATTTCGATCTTTAAAACAGCAAACGGGTTTTCTTTTTGTTTTTAACGAGGAAGAAATTGACCGGACACATCGTGTGAGCGTGGATATACATGATTTCACGTTAGTGCAGACCATGGATGAGGTGCTACGAGGATTACCCTATTCTTATGAATTGCTTTCGGATATGGTAGTGATCAAGCCTCTTCCGGTAAAAGCTCTGGTACAAGTGCAAGATTCTCTGCCTAAGCAATTGGAAGTGAGTGGAGTCGTGAAAGATTGTCAGGGAGAACCACTTCCCGGTGTGTCAGTGGTGATCAAGGGTACGACAATCGGGGTGGCAACTGATGTGAATGGAAAGTTTCGGATTTTATTGGAGAAGAAGAAACAAATATTGACGTTTTCCTTTATCGGGATGGAAACAAAAGAGATCGTGTGGAATGGGCAGAAGACGATGGATGTGTTGTTGAATGATGATTGCGTGAATATTAAGGAAGTTGTAGTAACTGGTTACCAGACTATTGATAAGAGAAAGTTGACGAGTTCTATAGCTTCGTTGGGTGAGGAGGATTTAACGTTCAAAGGGGCGTTGACCGTGGACCAGATGTTAGAAGGTAAAGTTCCCGGTTTATTAGCGATGACGTTAAGTACTACACCTGGTGCTGCTGCGAAGATGCGTTTGCGCGGAACAAGTACCTTTACCGGAACACGTGAGCCTCTATGGGTAATTGACGGGGTGATTTACGAGAATCCGGTGCCGTTGACCGCCGATGAAATTAATAGTTGGGATAATGTGAATCTAATTGGTAATGCGATCACGGGATTGAATCCGCAGGATATCGAGCGTATTGACGTGTTGAAGGATGCTTCTGCAACGGCTATTTACGGTACGCGTGCGGCTAATGGAGTAATTGTGGTAACGACAAAAACAGGTAAGGTGGGATGTACTTCACTCAACTATTATTTTAATGCCTCGGTGACTCAACGTCCAACATATGATGATTTCGAGTTGATGAATTCCAAAGAGCGTATTGATGTTTCACGGGAGATTATGAATAGAGGCTTGTATTTTGAGAATACACCTCAACGAATGGGATACGAGGGGTTGATGATGGATTATTGGGATAAGAAGATTTCTTTTGCGGAATTTCAAGCAGGAGTGTCTCGGATGGAGAGCCAAAATACAGATTGGTTCAAGGAATTGTACCGTAATTCTTTCAGTCAATCGCATAACTTGAGTCTTTCTGGAGGTAACGAGATAACACGTTATTATTTTTCTTTTGGTTACACGAACAGCAAAGGAGCAGAAAAAGGTGTTAATTTGTCCCGTTTGACGGCACGTATGAATCTTTCTTCTCGTTTGAGAGAAAATATTTTGCTCGACGTGCGTTTGAGTGGTTCTTTGCAGGATGCCGATTATAACCCGGAATATTATTCTGCTTTCGACGAAGCGTATTACACGAACCGCACGATTCCGGCAAGGAATGCCGATGGATCATTGTATTACGTGGACAAAGAGGTGAACGATGAACACATCACGCAAACGAAAGTGTTCGCTAGATATAACATCATGAATGAGTTTGCAAATGGAGGACAAAATATTGTAAACAAGAGTTTGAACTTAACAGCAGCCTTGAATTGGGAGTTGTTGCCAAACTTGCGTTATATGGGTACAGTCGGATTGACGACGACAACGAATTTGACCGAGAGTTGGATGGGCGAGCAAAGTTTCTATATTGCTGATTTACGAGGTTGGGATTACGGGGATAAACCTTCGGGAGATATTTCCATGAAGGGTATTCTTGATGGGGGAATTTATTCCAATGGAATGATGAACCAGTATGATTGGACGGTACGAAACCAAATCAACTATAATTTTACGCTGAACGAAAAGCATAACTTTAACATAGACTTGGGACAAGAGGCTAAATCTACGATTTACAAGGGGTCACAAGGTAGTGTTTTCCCGGGATATATGCCAGAGGAGGGAAAAACGTTTACAATGTTTCCGATGATCAGTCCAGGTGATGTTTATGAGTACCCGGTAGCAATCAGGAAGTGGTTCTTGAGTTCCAGTGATGGGGTATTTCCTGTAATTACAGACAGACGGGAGAACTCTCTGTCGTTTTACGGAACGATTACCTACTCTTATCAGAATCTTTACTCCTTGAATTTCAATATTCGTAATGACGGTTCCAACCGTTTCGGTCAGTATAAGAATGAGAAGTTTAATCCTGTGTGGTCTGTTTCCGGGCGCTGGAACCTAAGTGATGAGGCTTTTATGAATAGCGGTTGGATCGAGAGTCTGGCATTGAGAATGTCTTACGGTTACCGGGGTAATGTACCAAGCGAGAGTCCATACATGATTATTGATCGCCCAAGGAAACAAACGATTTCCGGTGAGCAAGGGGCGCTTGTGCAATCTTTTCCGAATGCGAATTTGAAATGGGAGAAAACCTCTACTGTGAATGTTGGATTGGATTGGGCTTTTTTTAGTGGACGTATCAGTGGTGCCTTGGAATACTATTATAGTAAATCGGTGGATTTGATCACAGAACGTCCCGTGTCGTTAGTAAATGGTATTTCTTCTTTGAAGGTGAACGACGGGGAAGCTACGAATAGTGGTTTCGATTTTAATATTTCAACTAAAAATATCGAAACGAAAGATTTCAAGTGGAGGACTTCATTTTCTTTCTCTCACACGAAAAATAAGGTGACTAGAGGGGCCAAGACAGTGGAGGGTACCGTGAATACTTATACTAATTATGTCAATGGTTCAGTAATCAAAGAAGGAGCTTCTGTGGATGGTTTTTATTCTTACCAGTTCGATCGTTTGGACGAGCATGGATTGCCGCGTTTCAAGAATCTGACTGGAAATTCATCGAATATGACAAACGAGGAATTCTTGAGTACGATTTTTGCTTACTCGGGGACTCGTACGCCGACAGCATATGGTAGTTTCTCTACGGAGTTTATGTATAAAAAACTTTCTCTGCGTGCCGAGTTTTCTTACAAGTTTGGTTATAAAGTACGGATGTTGAGACTTTACCAAGATGATAAGAATGCATTGCCCGCACCGGAGGATAATATGGCAAAAGCTATGGTAAACCGTTGGCGTCAGCCAGGTGATGAGGCTTACACGACGATCCCAGGATTGTCCAATGAGGAGTTGGCTGTACCGGAGGGTGATGTAATCCCAGGCGAGAGTGAGGCGTACAAATACACGATGGTTGATGTGGCTTTCCGCAACATTGTGGGACCATTGACATACACTGGATGGTATATGTACGATTATTCGGATTTGCGCGTAGCTAAAGCTGATAATATCCGTATTCGTTCTATTTCCTTGGGGTATACATTGGGTGGCAATTGGCTGAAGAATTTGGGAGTTGGAGGTGCCCGCGTGGATTTCTCGGTTCAAAATATCGGGGTGATTGTGTTTGACAAGAAACTAAAGGGACAGGATCCAGATCAGGTACAATCGATTGGTATGCCAACTTTGCCTACGTATAATTTGAGTTTGAACGTGAATTTCTAATATTTAGATAATTATGAAAAAAGTATCTTTGTTTATATTGCTTTGTTTTGCTCTGGTCACTTCTTGTAGCGACTTTTTGAAGGAGGAGGACAAGGATAAGGTGATACCGCGTACTGTTGATCATTTTTTGCAGATTATGCATCGGGAGGCTTTTATTACGAATAAAATGAATTATCGGACGGAGTTTATGACGGATGATATTGAGGAGAGGGCTAGAACTTCATCTAAAGATAAGAACATTTACAAGAATCTATACACTTGGCAGCGGGATCTGGAACTTGATGCGAATGGAGACAATGCTGATGTGAATGTTTCGTGGGAGTTGGCCTATCGGCTGATCTTGATCTGTAATTACGTGATGGAGAATATTGACGATGCTATTGGCGAGGAGAATGAAAAGGATTTTGTGAGGGGAGAGGCTTATTTCGTACGAGCCCGTAGTTATTTTGAATTGGTGAACTTGTATGCGAAACACTATGATGCGGAAACGGCAACCACGGAACCGGGAGTGCCTCGTCACTTGGGTACCGGTGTGGAGGAAACTTACACGCGTTCTTCAGTGGCGGTAATCTATGATTTGATCGAGGCGGATTTGAAAGAATCTATTCGTCAGTTCACGAACAGTGGGTTAGAGAAATCTTTGTGGCATCCGAATGCTGAGACTGCTATGTTGCTGCTATCCCGTATGTATTTGTATAAGTCGGATTGGGATAATTGTATTGATTATGCTACACGAGTGATTGACGCTAAAGGGGGAAGATTGTGGGATTTGAAAGAGCATCGGGAAGGAACGTTCGTTAACACGACGAACCCGGAAATTCTGCATACTTACGGGTATAAATCATCGTTGTGCGGAGGTGGTGGAGAGACCTCCATTCCGAGTATTTACGAATCGTCGACCGGATCGGTGACTTACGGGGTTTCTGCTGATTTATTGGGAACATTTCTGGTTGGGGATTTGCGTGCAGACAAGTACGTGAAGGTGGTGGATGGTACAAGTGTGCCAACGAAGTGGTTGAATGCATTCACGGATATGGGGGCATTCACTTATCGGGTGTCAGAAGCTTATTTGAATCGGGCTGAGGCATATGCGTTTAAAAATATGGATGCAGAGGCGTATGCCGACGTGAAGAAGGTGGTGGAGAATCGTGTGGAGGATATCACGAAAGTGGGCGACATTGCGGAGAGCGGTGTGGAGTTGAAACGTTTTATCTTTAACGAGCGGCGTCGGGAGTTCTGTTTCGAGGGGCAACGCTGGTACGATTTGAAACGGACCAAATTGTTTGCTAAACAGATTGACCATAAGTTTACGGAGGTGAACAATTCTGGTGCAATCATGGGTACGGAACTTTACATGTTGTCGCCTAATGACCCGAATTATGTTTATCCTATCCCTCAGGACGAGTTAGACGTGAACAATGTGATAGAACAGAACGAGAGAGTGGAGAAATTACCGATTAAGGAAGATTATTAATAGAGAAATGCTATGGTAATAAGGAAGTTATTTTTATATGCGCTATTAGGGGTGTGTTGTTTCTGTTCTTGTAGTGAAGATGAGGATACGACCCCCTCTCTGGAGGACACGGATCGTTTGGAAGGGTTGATCGACAAGTCAAACAAGACAATTACGGATTTCAAGGAGAAATACGGTACCTATATTTTATATCAGTTTGATCAGTTGTTGGATTTCGCTTACCAGTTTGATCAGGCGGCAAGTTGGCGGAGCGCTGAGTTGACTTATCTGGAAAAAGAGGATGTCGACGGGGCGGTGGAGTTCTTGATGGACAAATTCATGGCGTGTTACGGGGACTCGGTGAAGGTGAATTATTTGCCGCGAAAGTTGTTGATATGTAGCAAGATTAAGGCGAGCCAGTTAGGAATTTCCCTGCCGGATGGGGGTGATACCGGTTATCATGATGCGGTGGCCAACATGAATAGTTTCACGATTGCCGGCTTGGATCGAGCCAACTTGGCGGCGATGTCTGAGGAGCGGATGGAGGAGTACGTGCA
>ERZ791923.4131-NODE-4131-length-10154-cov-4.276265_pt1 | contig 10154 bp, 7 predicted proteins | sample MGYA00510133_ERZ791923 | MGnify/ENA primary metagenome ERZ791923 (study PRJEB30046, sample SAMN00792106) | human gut metagenome | study: EMG produced TPA metagenomics assembly of the A metagenome-wide association study of gut microbiota in type 2... | reverse complement strand
GAGCGGTGCTTAAGCCGCAAGGCGGGAATTGTGCGGTATTGCCCTTGATTTAATTTATCATTCTGCAAACCAAAAATCAAAAATAAAATTATAATAAAACAATAATTTTGCTATCATCAGCGTACCACATGAATTATCGTTTGTCAATAATTGCACTGCAAAATCTTTTGCAATGCTTTGCTGCACCCGAAAAGACAGAAAAGAAAGCATAAAACCAGCGGCAGCGGGCGATACTTCAACAAGTGGCTGATACCATGCACTTGGTGCAGCATATTAGGAAAGGAGAAACCACGCCCATGAGCATCCGCCGCCTTGCTGTCCTCTGCACCGCCATGCTCTGTGCAGGGATGCTGGTGCTCTGCCGTGTGTTCTGGATCGCGGCGGACCAAAGCTATGCCGCCAGCGCGGCGGCACAGACCGTCAGCGAAACCGTGCTCCCCATCCGGCGCGGCAATTTTTATGATAGGATAGGCCGCCCCCTAACCGGCGTTACCCCGCGGTGGTACGCGCTCTGCATACCGGGGGATTCCAGCTATGCCACACTGTTTCCCTTTGTGCCGTTTGCCCAGCAGGCCCAGCTGTATGCCCGCCGCAACAGCATCACCCCGTTTTTGATTGAAGTGGAAGATGATCTGTCCGCAAACGGCGTGTTCATGGTGGCGGATGCCCGGCGCTATCTGCCAACCCCCATCGCCCGTCACCTGATCGGCTACCTGGATGGGGACGGCCACGGTATGACCGGGCTGGAAAAGGCCTATGATGACCTTTTGGCTGCGGCGGGGGATGCCCAGGCCGTGCTTTGCACCACCACTGCCCGCGGGGATCTGTTGGCGGGCACCACGCCGCAGGTGCAAACCACCGCCCGCGGTACCAACACAGCCATTACCCTCACGCTGGATGCTAACATCCAGCGTGCCTGCGAAGCGATTGCCGCCCAAAATATGAGCAAAGGCTGCATCATCGTCATGCAGGTGGGCAGTGGGCAAATTTTGGCCAGCACCAGTATGCCGGAATTTGACCCCGATGATATCGCCGCCAGCATCCGCGCTGATGATACCTCCCTCATTAACCGCAGTCTGTCCGCTTTCAGCGCGGGTTCGGTGTTCAAGGTGGTGCTGGCTGCGGCGGCCTATGCCCAGGGGCTGGACTGGTTCACCTATGACTGCACCGGCAGTATCCAGACGGCGGGGGAAACCTTCCGCTGTGCGCTGGGGCGGGCGCACGGCACCGTCAACCTGCGCGGCGCGCTGGAACAAAGCTGTAACTGTTACTTTATTGCGCTGGGCCAGCTGCTGGGCGGGCAGGCAATTCTGAATGCCGCGCAGAGCTTTGGCCTTGGCACCCCGGCTCTGCTGGCGCCGGGGCTGAAGAGCGCGGCGGGGGAGCTGCCCAGCGCGGCAGACCTGCAAAATGCAGGCAGTTTGGCAAGCCTTTCCTTCGGGCAGGGCGGGCTGACAGTTACCCCATTGCAGGTAACGGCCATGTTCAATGCCATAGCCTCCGGCGGGGTATATCACAGCCCCTGTATTGTCAGCAGCATCACCGGCGGGACGCAAGTTCCGCAGCAGCCGCAGCCCGCAGCGGCCTGCAGCCCGGCGGTTGCACGGGTGCTGCAAAGTATGCTGACAACCGTTGTCCGCAGCGGCATTGGCGGCGATGCCCAGCCCCATACCGGTACCGCCGCCGGTAAAACCGGCACGGCTCAGACCGGCCAGTTTGATGCAGACGGCAGGGAGCTGCTGCATTACTGGTTTGCCGGTTTTTACCCGGCGGATGCTCCGCGCTATACCATCACCGTTTTGCAGGATTCCCAGCAAAAGCCCCAAACCAGCAGCGCCGCCCTGTTTGCCCAGGTAGCGGATGCCCTTGCCGTTCTGGATGCAGCTATAACGGAAAAACCGGCAGAAAACAGTTGACAAGCACCGAACGCTGGCATATAATCATAGGGTAAAAGGAAAAATAGCGTTGAAAGGGTCAATGCCCCATTATCCGCAGCCATTCAGAGAGGGTGCCGCTAAGCTGCAAGGCACCCGGTGCGGGCAGGGCAGTGCCGCCCCGGAGCTTCCGAAAAAATCGGACGTATGCGCCGCGTTAAGGCGCACCAAAGCGGCAGGCTGTACAGCCTGCAATCTGGGTGGTACCACGGAAGTTATACGGCTTTCGCCCCTGTGCTGGACGGCATTGTAGCTGTCTGGCGGGGCAAAGGCCGTTTTTCTTTTCCTTTTTTTGCGGCTGTGGTAAAACCCGGGGCAAAACAGTATCCCAATTATTTCAGCATACGAAATGGAGAATCAGGATCATGCAGTGGACAGGACTTAACGAATTACGCGAAAAATACCTGCACTATTTTGAAGGCAAAGGCCATCTGCGCCTTGGCAGCTTCCCGCTGGTGCCCAAAGACGACCCCAGCCTGCTGCTTATCAACAGCGGTATGGCACCTATGAAAAAGTGGTTCCTTGGCCAGGAAGAACCGCCCCGTCACCGTGTTACCACCTGCCAGAAGTGCATCCGTACCCCGGATATTGAGCGCGTCGGCATTACCGCACGCCATGGCTGCTTCTTTGAAATGCTGGGCAACTTCAGCTTCCAGGATTATTTCAAGAAAGAGGTCATTCCCTGGGCTTGGGAGTTCCTGACCAAAGAGCTGGAAATCCCCGCTGACCGCCTGTATATCTCTGTCTATCAGGACGATGACGAGGCCTATGATATCTGGACCAAGTCTGTCGGCATCCCCGAAGACCACATGGTTCGCCTGGGCAAAGAGGATAACTTCTGGGAGCATGGCTCCGGTCCGTGCGGCCCCTGCAGTGAGATCTACTTTGACCGCGGCCTGAAGTATGGCTGCGGCAAGCCGACCTGCGGCGTTGGCTGTGACTGCGACCGCTTCATGGAAATCTGGAACCTGGTGTTCAGCCAGTATGATTCCGATGGCAAGGGCACCTATGCGCTGCTGCCCAAACCGAACATTGATACCGGCATGGGCCTGGAGCGTCTGGCCGTTGTCATGCAGGATGTGGATAACCTGTTCGAGGTCGATACCGTTGCCGCTGTTCTGCACCATGTGGAGCGCATCTCCGGCAAACAGTATGGTGCAAACGAGAAGGACGATATCTCCATCCGTGTCATTACCGACCATATCCGCGCTACCGTGTTCATGGCTTCTGACGGCATCCTGCCCTCCAACGAAGGCCGCGGCTATGTTATGCGCCGCCTGCTGCGCCGCGCTGCCCGCCATGGCCGTATGCTGGGCATCGACCATCCGTTCCTGACTGATCTGGTGGATACCGTTATCATCTCCAGCGAGGTTGGTTACCCCGAACTGCGCGAGCATGAATCCTATATCAAGAAAGTTATTGGCACCGAGGAAGAGCGCTTCTATAAGACCATTGACTCCGGCATGAACATCCTGAACGGCATGATCCAGCACCTGCACGAGACCCACAAGAAGATCCTGTCCGGCTTGGATGTTTTCAAGCTGAACGATACCTTCGGCTTCCCGCTTGATCTGACCAAGGAGATCGCTGCCGAAGCCGGCCTTGGCATTGACGAAGCTGCTTTCCATGTCGAGATGACCCGCCAGCGTGAGCGCGCCCGTGCCGAGCGCCTGGCCAAGGATATCTCCGGCTGGAGCGAGGACCTGTTCGGTGAACTGAACGCTGAGCCGACCGAGTTTGACGGCTATGATGTGCTGAAAGAAACCGCCAAGGTTCTGGCCCTGTCTGACGGCGAAGAACTGAACGATGCGGTTTCCACCGACTATGAAGAGCGCGAGAATGTGCTGGTCGTTCTGGACCGTACCCCGTTCTATGCCGAGATGGGCGGCCAGGTTGCTGACCACGGCTACCTGACCAGCGGCACTGCAAACCTGAAAGTCAACCAGGTCAAAAAGACCCCCAAAGGCTTCTATGTTCACACCTGCACCCTGCTGGACGGCACCATCCGCGTAGGCGATACCGTAACCGCTGCTGTGGATGAACAGCGCCGCGCTTCCATCTGCCGCAACCACACCGCCACCCACCTGATGCAGAAAGCCCTGCGCGAAGTGCTGGGCGAGCATGTCCACCAGGCCGGCAGCTACCAGGACGACAAGATCACCCGCTTTGACTTTACCCATTTCAACGCCGTTACCCCCGAAGAACTGGTGGAAGTGGAAAAGCGCGTGAACGAAAAAATCTTTGCCTCTCTGCTTGTTACCATCCAGAACCTGCCCATTGAGGAAGCCAAAAAGATGGGCGCTATGGCTCTGTTTGGCGAAAAGTACGGCAAGGTTGTCCGCGTTGTGGATGCAGGCGGCTGGAGCGTTGAGTTCTGCGGCGGCACCCATGTCAAAAACACTGCCCAGATCGGCTGCTTCAAGATCCTGTCCGAAGCCAGCGTTGCCGCCGGTATCCGCCGCATTGAGGCCACCACCGGTTACGGCGTGCTGAACCTGCTGGACGACCGTACCGCTGAACTGGCCAACACCGCTGTTGCCCTGAAGGCCAACAACATGAAGGATGTTGCCGCCCGTGCCCAGGCTGTGACCGCTGAGCTGAAAGAGGCCAACAAGCAGCTGGAGATCGCCAAGGCAAAGCTGGCATCCAGCCAGATCGACGGCCTGTTCCAGAATGCTGTCGAGGTTGACGGCGTGCGCATTGTTACCGTTTATCTGAACGGCACCACCCCTGATACCCTGCGCAGCATGATGGATAAACTGCGTGATAAAGAGCCCAACGCAGTCGGCGCTTTGATCGGCACCGATGGCGGCAAGACCACCCTGGCTGTCGGCGTTGGCAAAAACGCCCTGGCCCGTGGTCTGAAGGCTGGTGCCCTGGTTAAGCAGATCGCTGCCATTGCAGGCGGCAACGGCGGCGGCAAGCCGGACTTCGCCATGGCCGGTATCCGCGATACTTCCAAGATCGACGATGCACTGAACGCTGTGGAAGGCATTGTGAAAGAAAACCTGGAAAAAGCAAACTGAGCGTGCTATAATACAACTGTACAATTTTGGGGTGCCGGGCCAACCGCCCCGCACCCTGGGAAAGGGGGCAAAACCGATGGATGACTGCCTGTTTTGCAAAATCGCAGCGGGCCAGATCCCGTCCAATAAGCTGTATGAGGATGACACCCTGCTGGCATTTTATGATATTGACCCGCAGGCACCGGTGCATTTTCTGGTAATCCCCAAGCAGCATATTGAATCTGCGGCAAAGCTTACCGAAGCGGACGCTGCGCTGCTGGGCCACATTTACGCCACCATCGCCGACCTGTGCAAGCAGCTTGGCGTGGACGAAAGCGGCTACCGCGTTGTGACCAACGTTGGTGCCGATGGCGGCCAGAGCGTGAAGCACCTGCACTTCCATGTGCTGGCAAAGCGCAGCCTTGCATGGCCTCCGGGCTGATGCAGGCTCCTTTGCGCCGAAATGTGAAAAGAGGTTGTTTACTATGGCAAAAACCTATACCCTGCATGTGGCAGGCCTGACCCGTGAATTGCCCATCTGCAAAATCAATGACCACCTGGACATTGCCGCATTCATCATGTTCAGCGATGTTGAGCTGACCATTGCCTGCGCCAAGGCCCTGCTGGAAAAGTGCCCGGATTTTGATGTCATCCTGACCGCCGAGGCCAAGGGCATCCCCCTGGCATACGAAATGTCCCGCCAGAGCGGCAAGCAGTGGATCCCCGCCCGCAAGGGTGTCAAGGGGTACATGGCGGATCCTGTCATCGTGGAGGATCAGTCCATCACCACCGCCGGCAAGCAGACCCTGGTCATTGATAAAAAAGACCTTGACTATATGAACGGCAAGCGCATCCTGGTTGTGGATGACGTGATTTCCACCGGCGGCAGCCTGCATGCGCTGGATGCACTGGCAGCCCGCAGCTCCGGCACCATTGTGGCCCAGGCAGCTGTTCTGGCGGAAGGCGATGCAGCCGAGCGCAAGGATATCATCTTCCTTGAACCGCTGCCCCTGTTTGCCCACTAAAAACTCATGACTCGTAAGCTGGCTGGCTTTGGTCTTGCCTTCGCATTGGCAGAGCTGGCCGCGGCGTACCTGCCGCCGTTGGCCTCGCTGCTGACGGCGGCACTTTTTATATCGCTGTTCCTCTTTGCTGCCTTTACCCAGCGCCGGGCGGCCCGCTTTGCGCTGCCCGCCGTGGCAGGGCTGCTGGCTGGCCTGGTGTGGAGCGCTGCTTACCAGCTGGCCGTGGTAAAACCGGCCCAAAGCCTGGCAGGGCAAACCTATGCCTGTACCGCCATGTGCAGCCGGACGCCGAAACCTCCTGGCAGCCGGGCAATGTGCGGGCAACGCTGCTTATCACCCAGCTGGATGGCCGCAAAACCTCGCTTAAAGTATACTGCACAGACCTGCCGTATTCCGAGGCGGGGGATATCATTACCGGGCAGTTCCAACTGCAGCCCCTGCGGGCGGACTCTTACCGCATGTCCCGCTATGCCAAGGGTACTTGGCTTGGGGCATCCTATCAGGCGGATTATATCTGGCAGGGAACCTCGGATGCGCTGCCGTACCGGCTGTACCACCTGCGGCAGGCGTTTGCCAAACGGTTAACCACCTACTTGCCACAAAATCTTGCCGGGGTGGAAGCTGCTATGCTGCTGGGCGAGAAAAGCGAACTGACGGACGAATGGAGTGATACCTTCCGCACGGCGGGCATTGCCCACCTGCTGGCGGTTTCCGGCCTGCATGTGGCGCTGCTGTGCGGCCTGTTTGCCATGGGGCAGGGGCGGCGCAGCCGGTTCTCGGTTCCGCGGGTTCTGCTGCAAATCACAGTTCTGCTGCTCTATATGGGGCTGACCGGGCTGCCGTTCTCGGTGTTCCGTGCGGGCGTTATGTTCCTCATCATGCTGGTGGGCAGTCTTTTACTCCAGCCGCCGGATTCCCTTACCGCGCTGGCGTTGGCCGCCATCATCATTGGGGTGCAGCAGCCTTTTGCCCCGTGTGATATCGGCTTCCAGCTTTCCGTCTGCGGGGTATTGGGCGTGCTGGCAGCTTCGGCGCTGGCCAAACGGCAAACACAGTTTGTGCAGGTGCGCTATGCGGCCCGCCATAACCAAAGGCGGCAAACCGCCCTGCCGCTGCCCCTTGCCATCGTGCTCCGCGCGGTGGATGCGGTGCAGGCTGCGGTACTGGCCACTTTGGCAACCTTACCGGTCTTGCTGCTGCACGGCATGGCAGCCAGTGGTGCCGCAGTGCCCGCCAACCTGTTGGTGGTGTGGCTGCTTGGCCCGGCGCTGCGGCTGGGGATTCTGGCACTGGTGCTTTCCTTTGTGCCGGTGCTGGACCCGCTGTTCCACGGGGCAAGCCTGCTGCTTGGCATTGTGCTGCGCCTGATGACCACACTGGCCGCCTGGTGCGCGGCTCTTCCGGTGGCCCACATTGCCCTGCCGGTGCGGTATACTTTGTGGGTGCTGGCTGTTTTTGCTGTGCTGGCGGCGCTCTTCTGGCGCACCCGGCAGCTGCGCCGCTTTGTGCCCGTTGGCTTTGTGTGCGCAGTGGCAGCCGTTATGTTGGGCGGCACCATGCAGCGCGATGTGGTACGCCTGACCATGGTGGGCACCGCGGGCAATGGCTGCGTGGTGGCGGTGCAGAATAACCGCGCCGTGGTGCTCTACCGCGGCAGCGCCGCCAATGGCCGTGCGGTACAGCAGTACCTGACCCAGAACGGCGCGCCAGTGATTGACCTGCGCACCGAACCCGGCGAAATGCCTTTGCAGGCCGCGCAGCTGCTGACCATTGCCGACCTGCCGCAGGGCCTGACCCATCTGCAGCTGCTGGATACCGTGGAAGTAGATTTGCTGCATACCAACGCCGCAGCCCTTGCGGTGCTGGATGTCGGCGGCTGGCACGCCGCGGCCAGTGCGGGCAAGCTGATCCTGGCCGAGCCGGTGGCAGTGGATCTGTACTGCGCGGGTGGCAGCTGCCCGGAAGCCATTCAGGCAAAGGCAATTTTGTGCAACCAGCAAACACCCAAATGGCTGTCCAAAGCGGGGGATACCCCTGTTTATTACGATGCCGAAACCCCGACTGCCGTGGTGCGCCCCGGCAAAAGTGTTGTGTATGAGGAGGTGCAGCCCCTTGCTGTACAGTGAAACCGAACTGAAAAAACGTCTCAAGTCCGGCTGCCCGGTGTTTTACTTTTATGCCAGTGATGAAGCTCTGGTGCGCAGCGCCGCCGCCAAAGCCGAAAAGTTTTTGAGCGAAGAAGCCCCCGATACCACCACGCTGGATGGCTCCACCCCCAGTGTGGAGGATATTGTGCTGGCGGCGGGCACCATCTCGTTCTTTGGCGGCCGCCGGCTGGTTATGCTGCCGCTCATTCGTCCGTCTGCCTATTCGGATAAAGATTTGCAGGAGCTCTGCGATACCCTTTCCGATACCGAGAACGCCGTCTTTGTGCTGACCAGCCTGCTGGAAGAAAAATACGGCAAAATCAAGCCTGGCAAGCGGGAGCAAAAGCTCATCGCCGCATGCGAAAAACTGGGCTACTGTGTACAGATCGCTAAACCCGGCCGCGCCGCCTTGCAGGAGATGGCCCGCACTTGGGCAGGGGAGTATCACACCACCTTTGCCCCCGGTGCCGAAGCCGCCCTGCTGGACCGCTGCGGCGACGACCAGTTTTTGCTGCAAAATGAGATCGCCAAGCTTGCAGCGCTCAGTGGCTATACCACCATCACTACCCAAATGATTCAGCAGCTTGGCACCGTCACGCTGGACGCTGATACCTTTGATATGGTCAAGCTGGTGGCGGCGGGCAACACCCGCCAGGCTCTGGCCAAACTGCAAACCCTGCTGGAACTGCAAAACGAGCCGATCCTTATTACCGGCGCGCTGATCGGCAACTATCTGGATATTTACCGGGCTTTTTTGGCTAAAAAGAGCCGCCGCCCGCTGGCGGACCTGGCCAAGGATTTTAAGTATACCGGCAAATGGAACTACCGCCTTGGCAACGCGGATCAGACTGCCGCCCGCTTTCAGCGCAGCCAGATCGAAGAAAGCCTGCGCATCCTGCAAAAGCTGGACCTGGATTTGAAAGGCAGCCGCCTGGATGCCCCGCTGCTGATGCAAAAAGCCATCTGCGAACTTTCGCTGGCAAGGAGCCGTGCATGAACCAGAATAAATTGAACCTGACCCAGGCCCTTGTGGTGGAAGGCAAATACGATGCCGCCCGCCTGGCCAACCTTGTGGATGCCACCATCCTGACAACAGACGGTTTTGCTATCTTTAAGGATAAAACCATGCAGGCGCTCTTCAAACGCATTGCCGCCGCCCAGGGCATGATTTTGCTGACGGACTCCGACGCCGCAGGCTTTAAGATACGCCACTACATCACCGGCCTTGTGGGGCCGCAAAACGTGCTGCAGGCCTATATCCCCGCCGTGCCCGGTAAGGAACCCCGCAAACCGGAACCCGGCAAGGAGGGCCTGCTTGGCGTGGAAGGTGTGGACGATGCCCTGATTCTGCAGGGGCTGCATACCGCCCTGGCCGCGGCCCCCCTGCAGGCCCAGCAGCAGAACACGGACCCCATTACCTATACCGATCTGTATGAGTGGGGCTTAAGCGGCAGCGCCAACGCCAGCGAGCGGCGGCGCACGTTCCTGCGCATTCTGGGCCTGCCGCCGCGGCTGAGCAAAAAAGAGATCATTCAGGTACTCAATACGCTGTATACCCGCGACGCATTGCAGGCGCAGCTGGAGGCGATGAAGTAACGGAATTATTGCAAAGTAGAAGGGAAAAACTATCGGATGGAAAACATCAGGGAAAGAATCGTATCCTGCGCGGGCCGCGTATGGTTCTGCGCAAAAGAGCTGTTGAAATGGCTGGCACTGGCCATGATTACCGGCGTGCCCTGCGGTATCATTGGTGCGGCGTTTGATCTGGCTGTGGAGCGTGTAACCGAACTGCGGACCGAACACACCGCCATCCTGTTTTTGCTGCCGGTCATCGGCCTTGTCATCGTGGCATTTTATAAAGCGGCAAAGCTGGAGGGCGTTTCGACCGATGATATAATCGACTGCGTCAAGGATGGCAAGCCCATCCGGTTCTGGCTGCTGCCGGTCATGTTTATCAGCACGGTGCTCACCCACTTGGGCGGCGGCAGTGCCGGGCGCGAGGGCGCTGCTTTGCAGATGGGCGGCACCATCGGCTGGTGGGCC
>ERZ791923.4108-NODE-4108-length-10228-cov-2.367345_pt1 | contig 10228 bp, 9 predicted proteins | sample MGYA00510133_ERZ791923 | MGnify/ENA primary metagenome ERZ791923 (study PRJEB30046, sample SAMN00792106) | human gut metagenome | study: EMG produced TPA metagenomics assembly of the A metagenome-wide association study of gut microbiota in type 2... | reverse complement strand
AAAAAAATTGACAAATAGATGGTGATATTTAAAATTGATGTATATTTGCAGCGCATTAAACGATCGTTTTTTAATTCAAATGAATCGTTCGTGCAGACAGCTTTCATGCATTGTTGCTGTGTAAAGTGAAGTGCGTGGAACACATGGCCGTAAATCAGGACCCGTGACAGGGTTAGTGCGCGAAGCGCGTCCGGGCGGTTCGTGTGTCTGGGGATTACAGAAACAGAGAAAATCATCGTTCGCTAGAAAATAGGGAAAGAATAAAAATAATGGTTGCGTGTAACAAATTAAACCGGTATGCTGCTTATACCCGTGTAAATCAGGAATTATTGATCAAAAGAAAGCTGGATGAACTGGGAATCGAGAATTTTTTGCCCCAGGAAGAACAGGTGCGAGAAACACCCGTTGGACGTAAAAAGATCCGGGTACTTTTGATTCATGGGTTAATATTTATCCGGACGGATAAGGCAACAAGTTTTTCCTTGATAAATGATCATTCGTTGAATATTGTTTATTTGAAAGATATAGAGGGACGCCATTCGCTGATCGTTCCGGATAAACAAATGCAGGATTTCATGTTTTTGTTGGATTTCTCAACTGGTAGCGTGGAAGTTTTGAACAAAGGAATCAAACGGGGTGATCGGGTAAGAGTTATTAAAGGTCCCTTGCAAGGATTGGAAGGAGAGTTGGTACGTTTGAAAAATCATAAACGTGTAATTATTCGTTTGGATGGGGTAGCCTCTATTGCTACTTCTTATATTCCAAGTTCGTTTCTTGAAAGAATAGAGTGATACAAAATAATGGAAAAAGGTTTATTTCACGAATTGTATAAACGGTCGTGTGAGTTAGAAATGGGGCGTTGTCCCTCCCCGGCGTTGTCAGGATTCTTGCATGGTTACTTGTCCGTGTACTCGATGGTTCGCGTCTATCCTTGGTTGGAAGAGAGTTTCGGGGAACCATATGAAATTCATGAACATGTACGTGAGATCGCCCGGTTTATAGAGCCTCTGGCTGGAAACAAAAACCTCCCTGCAGATGTTCGGGCCGGTTACGTGGTGGATTTGATGGATGCTTACCAGTTATATTCAGACTTGAATTTCTTAAACACGGCGTTGGATGCGGCTTATGACATACTTACCCCGTGGGGAAGTGACAAAATTGTTTTACCGTGTCGTACTCCGAATATGTGCCGATTGTTATGTAATTGTTACTATTTCACGGGTGAAATGGAGAACGGGGTTTTGGCTGGTAGCCTGATTTCCGAGGCGCTTGGCTCTATTCGAGATTTGGACCGTCAGGGATTGATGGCATGGTGGGATACATTTTGTTTTTATGAAGATGTTGTTGGGGCAATGGAGTTGCCGGAACCGGAACGGGAACGATTGGCTGAAGAGAGAGTTCGGTTGGCCGTCAGTGTAAAACAGGAGGAGGAGGAAATGATAGAACGTTTTGTTCTGTCTACTCGTGACGATTTGGAGTTGTTCGGCCGGGTGTTTTGTATCTTGGCTAGGCGGGAGTTTGCAATCCATGACCAATTGTATGGTAAGAAGGAATAATTTAGACGTGATTCACAATATAAATCTCAGATTCCGGGAGATGCAACCCCCGGTTATAGCGTCTCCCTCAACGGTACTTCTAAGCCGGATCAGCTATTAATACCGGAGGGGACGCTCCTTTTTGAAGTTTGGTATAAATGAGATACTCCATTCATTCCATTTGTGATCGTTTGTGCGAGAGAAAGAAGTACGTTAATTCTTGGACGGTTCTTTTCGTGGACATTTTGTTGTCCGTGGGAAGTTCATTCGTGGCTCTTCTTTTTGTAGACAATTTTATTGTCGACTTGTCAAGGAATGCTTACTTGTTCGTTATTGTGGGATCGTTTTTGATCAGTCTGCTCGTGTTTATGGCGTTGGAAGTGAACAAAAATATAATTCGCCATGCCACCATAAAAAGTATCGGGAAGATGGGCGTTGCGATCTTTTTTAAGGAGGTGCTTTTACTAGGACTAGTTTCTCTTGTTGTTTCCCGGATATTCAATAACCATGCTTTCGCGTGTTTTCTTGTTGATTTTCTGGTAACAACGGTGGTTCTTATCGGATTTCGGGTGATGCTTGTGCTTGTTTATGATTTGGTAATATCTCTGTATAGTTCAAGTAAAACGAGGGTGTTGGTATACGGGACAGATGATAAAAGTGTGGCATTGAAGAAAAGAATGCACACGAGTAAGCATTACCACGTGGTGGGATTCGTGAATCCGGATAAGCGACTTAAGTCTTACTCCATTTCGGAACTGCCGGTTTATTATTTTGAAGACGAGGCTAATTTTGCTTGTTTCGTGAAGAAATACAATATAAATGGTCTGCTATTTCCTTCTCCGGAAACAGCTCAACGGGAGACTGAAGGGTTGGTACGTTACTGTCAGGCTCATGGAGTGAAAAACTTGGTGGCTCCACCCATAAACATTTTGGGTGACGGGTTGAAGAAAACTGTTATCCGAGAAATCCGGATTGAGGATTTGCTTGGTCGGGAGGAAATCGAGATAAACACAAAGGAGATCGAGGCGAATTTTACCGGCAAGGTCGTGATGGTAACGGGGGCTGCCGGGAGTATCGGTAGCGAGTTGTGTCGTCAACTGGCAACTTTGGGCGTAGCTCATTTGGTATTGTTTGATAATGCCGAGACCCCGATGCATGAACTCCGTCTTGAATTGGAACGGAATTTTTCAAGCCTAAAATTTACCCCTTTTATCGGTGATGTCCGGCAGAAAGAGCGTTTGCGGGGAGCTTTTGAGAAGTTTCACCCGCGGGTAGTGTTTCACGCTGCGGCCTACAAGCACGTTCCCTTGATGGAAGAGAATCCTTGCGAAGCCGTTCGTGTGAACGTGGTTGGTTCGAGACTCGTGGCAGACTTTTGCGTGGAATACGAGGTGGACATGATGGTAATGATCTCGACGGACAAGGCGGTAAACCCGACTAACGTGATGGGGGCATCGAAACGTTTGGCAGAGATATATGTGCAGAGTTTGGGACTGGCAATGGAACGAGGTGAGATCAGCGGAAAAACTCGGTTCGTGACCACCCGATTCGGGAACGTGCTGGGAAGTAACGGTAGTGTAATACCGTATTTCCGAAAACAAATAGAACAAGGAGGACCGGTAACCGTAACCGATCCGAGAATCACTCGCTTTTTCATGACGATCCCGGAGGCGTGTCGCTTGGTAATGGAAGCGGCAACTATGAGTACGGGAAATCAGATCTTTGTTTTTGACATGGGCGATTCCGTGAAAATTGTTGACTTGGCAGAAAGAATGATTCGATTAGCTGGGTACACGCCAAATGAAGATATCAAAATCAAATTCATCGGTCTGAGGCCGGGAGAGAAGTTGTACGAGGAAGTATTGAGTAACGAGGAAAATACGGTGCCGACGAGGCATGATAAGATTCGGGTGGCTAAAGTTCGGGAGTACAAGCGTAAAGAGGTGTTAGAGGCTTATGATAAGTTGGCAGAATTGGCGTTGGCGGTGAAAGTGGAAGATTCTGTACGATTGATGAAACAAGTGGTGCCGGAGTTTAGGTCGAGAAATTCGGTGTACGAAAAGTTAGATAAAGTTGTAAATTAAATAAAATATCGTTAATGGCCAAATTCTTAACTCTGTACAGTAATCAATCGTTATAGATTGAAAATTAAGGCTATTGTATTGTGTATAAGTAGGATGAATAAGTTTTATTACATGTGAAGCTGTGCGGATATGTGTGGTAAAGACAACAGTGAACTGACTGTGATTCGTTATCAATTAGAGTACAAGTAGGGAGATGTGCTCATTGCAATGTTTCGGGAGCGAAGGTTTATCCGCCTGTTCGCATACAACAAGATAAGATATAGTTTTTTTATTTAAGAAAAGGGTTGTACCGAATTATGAGTTCATTAAAGTGGAGTAAGTCGAACAACTGTGACCTAAACATATTCACATATTCGATGATGAACCTAAATTTGGACATATCTGTGAATAGAGTTATTTTTTTATTTAAGCTTAATAATTTGTAAAAATGTGAATGTATATTAGTGATAATTTGTTTTTTATAAATAAAATGATTATAGATACTTTATGTAAAATAAAAAAAAGTCAACTTTTTAAAGATTCATTTTGGGCTATTGGAGGTAATGGTGTAAGTTATGGTTTATTGCTGTTGGGAGGTATCTTTATTGCACGATTTCTTGGTAAAGATTTATATGGAGAATATGGTGTAATTAAAACAACAATGTTTAACATTGCTTCTGTAGCAACTTTTGGGTTAAATTTTACATCGACAAAATATATTGCAGAATTCAAACAACATGATAAATCTAGATTGAAAGCTATATGTCGAGGAGCATTAAGTATTACATTGGTAATGAGTATCATGTTGGCGATTCTGTTATTTGTTTGTGCGCAAACTTTGGCTATTTATCTTGATGAACCTCGTTTGAAATTAGCTTTTCAAGTTTTAGGTATTATTATTGTATTGAAAGCGTTGGTAACGACTCAATCTGGAATGTTGGCTGGTTTTGGTGAGTTTAAAATTATAGCACAGAATAGTATGTGGGCGGGAGTTGTTTTTTTCTTAACGTGTATCCCTATGGCTTATTGGGGGGGATTACAAGGGGCGTTAGGTGCATTGCTTTTTTCCCAAGCATTTAACTGTTCTATAAATTATGTGTCATTACATTCCATAATGGAAAAATTGCCCGAGCAACATACTTACAATTTTGTTAAAGAATTGTTTCGCTTTTCTTTACCTATAGCATTACAAGAAATTAGTATAAATATTTGTAATTTAGGAGGAGTCTTTTTGATTACTAAATTATCTTCATTAGGAGAATTGGGAATATATTCAGCAACAAGTCAATGGGAGATATTTATCACGTTTATTCCTGTTTTATTGTCAAATGTGATATTGTCACATTTATCTAATAGTACAAACGATCGTGTGCGTCATAATAGAACGATGAAAATTATGCTGCTAGTTAACTTCGTTTGTACGCTAATCCCTTTTATTGCTGTTTATTGTCTTTCCAGATGGATCGTTTCATGGTATGGAGCTACATTTACAGGGATGGCTTCAGTATTGAATGTTGTAATATTGGCTTCAGTATTTAACTGTTGTTCAAATGTATTTAGGGCAGAATTTATTTCGATAGGGAAAAATTGGCATTTTTTTGGAATACGTTTTCTACGTGATATTTTGCTTCTAGTATTAGCTTATGTGTTAATTCAAAGAAATAGTGGAGAGAATGCTGCCTTTTATTTTGCAATAGCATATGTCATATCGTCTATTTCTTATTTGATATTTTTATTCATTGTTTACTTATTAATCACAAGGAAACATAAATTTAATGCGTGTGATTAAACAACAGTTATTCGCCAATAAAAATGCAATTACTTTTTTTTGCATCATATTGACAATGTTATTTCCAGTGGTATTGAATGCTTTAGGAATGTTGTCAAGTTTTGCAATAGCAATGGGGATTGCATTTATGTTTGTATGTTTATTTTCTTTTTGGACTTTTCCTGTTATTCAAACAAAAGTTGAAATTGCGTCATTCTTAATAATTTTTGTGTTATTGTGTAATTTTGGATGTGCAATCATTATTGATCTAATTGGTTGTGTAGAAATTAATCCCCTTGATTTCGTTAATATGATTGCAAAGTTAATCAGTATATATCTTTTTTATTTTTTGCCCAAATGTTTAGTTTTTTCTAGGGAAGCGTTAAAAAAATATGCTAAATTGATGATTGATTTGGCAATAATTGCATGTATTTACAATATTGTTTCAAATCTTTCAATACTTACATCTGGATTTGCAGGAATTTCTTCTTCCTATGATATAAAACTTTGTAGTTTTTTTGTTAATCGAAATCAATTCGGAATGTTTTTGGTCGTGAGCATATTTCTTATTGAATTTGCTTTTTCGCCCAATAGAAGTTTGTATAAAAAAATTGTATTGGTATTATTGTTAATAAATTTACTTTTAACATTTTCTAGAGGTTCAATGATCTCTGTTGTATTCTTCTATATTGTACGCTATACATATAATCATAATATTGTGCAAAACATCAAACAATATTTGAAGGTAACGGTAGCACTAGTTTTGCTTGTTTTGATAATTATATTGTATGTGCCATGGATTGAAAATTTCATGAAAACGATGGTTTTTCGAGTAGATACAGGTACTGCTGGTAGAATAGATGTTTGGTTAATGGGATTGAAGGTTGCATCGCATAATATAATTAACGGGATTGGAAGTTTTACAGGAATCGATCTTGCGATAAAGAACGGTTTTGAATTTGGACAATTTCATAATTTATATATAGATACATTAGTTGGTGGGGGAATAATAGAATTGATATTATTATTGATCATTTATAGAAAAGCATTCAAGGCATGTGGGAGATGTCAAGATAAAAATATTCGGAATAGTTTTAAAGCTTTTTTGTTGGCAGTTTTGTTGATGGGAATGAATGAGAGTGTGTCTTTTTTTTCCCTAGGTTATGTGGATATTTTTTTTACAATAAATTGTATCACATTACCATTTTTGATCAATAATATGGGGTCCAGTAAATGTTTTAGGTTTATTTCTTATTAAATAGATATCATTCTTGTTTTGTTTAAGTGTGTTTTAAAATTTACAATATGAAATCGATAATTATTATTGCAAATTTTTGTCGCAAGTTCGATGGGACAATTAATGGGCGATTTCTTTATTTGGCAGAAATGTTAGCCAATAGGGGTTTTCGTGTCGAGTTGATTACAAGTGATTTTAGTCATGTGATGAAAAAGTTTAAAGAGGCACCCGTGAATACGTATAAATCTAAGATCACTTATGTGCATGAGCCAGGATATCAAAATAATGTTAGTATTAAAAGATTATATAGCCATTGGAAATGGGGAATGAATGTGAAAAAGTATTTAAATTTACATACTATTCCTGATTATATTTATTGTGCAATACCTTCGTTGACAGCTGCATTGAAAGCAGGGAAATATGCTCGTAAGCACAATGTGAAGTTTATTGAAGATATTCAAGATTTGTGGCCGGAAGCTTTTGGATTGGTAATAAAAAATCGTTTTTTACAAAATATGTTATTATTTCCTTTTAAATTATATGCTAATCGTATTTATGAACTTGCGGATGATGTGATAGCTGTTTCAGAGACTTATAAAAATAGGGCTCTGTCTGTACAGGGAAATGATGCTACGGGTTTGTGTGTTTACTTGGGAAATGATAAGGTCGTTTTTGATTCCGCAAAATTGAAATATCATGTTGATAAGCCAGATGACGAGATTTGGTTATGTTATATAGGTTCTTTGAGTTATAGTTATGATATCGAGTGTGTTGTTGATGCGTTGAATATTGTAAAAAGGAGGAAACAAGTAAATTGTAAGGTTAAGTTTATGATAATTGGAGATGGACCCTTGCGGGAAAAATTCGCTTGTTATGCAAATGAAAGAGAAATTTACGTAGAATTCACGGGGAGACTCTCGTATGAAAAGATGGTTGGATTATTGTGTTCTTGTGATATTGCAATAAATCCAATAAAAAAGGGGTCCGCGGGGAGTGTTATAAATAAAGTAGGTGATTATGCTTTGTCTGGGCTTCCTGTTATTAATACCCAAGAATGTGAGGAGTACCGAATGCTCATTGATCGATATAATTGTGGGATAAACTGTGAAGTCGGAAATTCGGAAAACGTGGCGTTAGCTATTGAAAAATTAGTATTGAACGAGGATATCAGATTACAAATGGGTAAGCAATCCCGGATACTTGCGGAAGAACGTTTCGATCGTAGAAAAACTTATGAAAGTATTGTCGAAATTTTTGAAAAGTAGTCATGTATCGAAGATTTTTTAAGCGTTGGTTAGATTTTATCATTGTGTTTTGTGTGTTGTTGCTGATTTGGCCGTTGTTTTTGGTCATTATGGTTGGGCTTCATTTTGCTAATAAGGGAGCTGGAGTTTTCTTTTTTCAAGAAAGACCCGGGAAGTATGGTAAAATATTCAAAGTGATCAAGTTCAAGTCAATGACGGATGAACGAGATAAAGATGGGAAATTACTTCCAGATAATCAGCGATTGACAAGAATAGGACGTTTCATTCGTGCTACTTCAATAGATGAGTTGCCACAATTGTTCAACGTGATAAAAGGAGATATGTCTTTGATCGGGCCGAGGCCTCTTGCTACAATATATCTTCCTTATTATAATGAAAAAGAGAAACATCGACATGATGTTCGTCCTGGAATTACGGGTTGGGCACAGGTGAACGGTCGAAAATCTATCACGTGGGAACAGAAGCTAGCTTATGATATTGATTATGTTAGTAACATGAGTTTGTGGATGGACGTGAAAATATTTTTTCTTACCGTTTATAAAGTTTTTAAAAGAGAAAATGTGGGTGTGGGGATAGATGTTATTGATTTTGATGATTACAGAATTGCTCAATGGCAAGCAATGGGTAGACAAGATTTAGTGGATGAGGCACGTGAAAGAGGAAATAGGTAGTGAATTTTGGATTGATGATGTAGTCTATGAAAGTAATGATATATATCATGATTTTAAGGAGAATGGTTTTAGTGGGGATAATCGATTGGTGTTATCGGGGAGAACTGCCATAGATTATATTTGTCAGGATATTGCATGTGACAGAAAAATAGCCTCGGTATATATGCCTGCCTATTGCTGTGATTCAATGATATATCCTTTTAAAAATCGAGATATTAATGTTGTTTTCTATGATGTTAGATACGAGAAGGGTGCTATTAAGTGTGATATAGATACAACTTTAGGAATAGATATTTTATACATCTGTAATTATTTTGGTTTTAGTACGGGTGTTGATTTTGAGGTCGTTGCAAATATGCGGAGGAAAGGCGTAATCATTCTTTACGATAAGACGCATGACTTTTTTAATAATGGAGAGCCGTTTGTATTGATTTCAGATTATTGCTTCTGCAGTCTTAGGAAATGGATGGGAATCCCTACCGGGGCTATTGTTTCTAAAAAAAATGGAAATTTCTTTAGATCATTAGAGAAAGAGTGTGACTTCGTGGAAGATAAACGTGATGGAATGAGAATGAAATATTTTTATTTGCAAGGTGATTCTACTATTGTAAAAGAAGATTTCTTTCGTCTATTCGCTTCTTTCAATAAGAATTTGTCGAGAGACTACCAAGATTACCTGATAGATAAAACGTCATTACAGTTATTGAACAGACATGATTTGGAGCAAATAAAAATTTGTCGTCAGCGAAATGCAGAATTGCTATATGAAGAGTTATCTGGATTAGATCATATATCAATGATGTTTCAATATGGTAATGGGTGTGTACCTTTATTTGTTCCAATTCTTGTTAAAAAAGAGATTCGAAATTCGTTAAGAAAATACCTGATTGATAATGACATTTATTGTCCTGTTCATTGGTCTAAAAGCCAATTATTATCTAATTCGATACGAGCAGATATTTTTTATGATAGTGAATTATCACTGGTTTGTGATCAACGATATGGTGAGGGGCAAATGAAAAGGGTTGTGGAATTGATAAAGAATTATTGTAATAGAATTAATATATGAAAACAATTTTGATAACGGGGATTGGTGGGTTAACTCCTCGTTCGATAGCGAAGATAATCCGGAAAAATCATCCTGATTACAAGTTAATCGGGATAGATGTAAATAAAAAAGCTATTGGCTTTTTCATAAAAGGTCTATTGGACGATTATTCGGTATGTCCCAAATGTACAGATCCAGAATATTTTTTTTTCATAGAGAAATTAGTGGCAGAAAAAAAAATTGATTATGCATTTGTTCAGCCAGAGAGTGAAATTATTATGTGGGGAGATTATTTTGAAAAACATAAGGTTTTTCCATGTCCTGTTTTTATGGGATGTAAATTATTATCAGAATCGTTGAGAGATAAGTCTATCATGGCTGAATTATTGAGAGATACGAATTTTATTCCTAAAACCATTAACACAGGATGATCCTCGGTTTGAAGAAGTGGAAAAAGAGATTGGCTTTCCCTGTTGGATTCGCGCAACTGAAGGCACTGGTGGATTAGGGTCTCTTAAATTAGAAAACCTCAGTAGTTACAAGAGTTGGCTTTTTATCAATAATCAGATACCTGAGTTTACCGTTAGTGAATTTTTGCCAGGTCGACATTTAGCCAATGAAATGCTTTATTATAATAACGA
>ERZ791923.4105-NODE-4105-length-10235-cov-4.136640_pt1 | contig 10235 bp, 4 predicted proteins | sample MGYA00510133_ERZ791923 | MGnify/ENA primary metagenome ERZ791923 (study PRJEB30046, sample SAMN00792106) | human gut metagenome | study: EMG produced TPA metagenomics assembly of the A metagenome-wide association study of gut microbiota in type 2... | reverse complement strand
GACGCCGCCGGCCGCTACCGCATCGAATCCGACAAGTCGGCGGGCTTCGTCTTCGCCGTCACGCCGTCGAACTGGGTTGCTGCCGAGGCCGACGGCGTCCAGCCGCTTTTCTGGGCGGCGCTCGACGAGGCGGATGCCCGTGACGAACAGCACGACTTCCATTTTGCAAGCGTCGATCAGTCGCGCTACACGGTGATGTTCTTCACGGATCTACATCTGACCAACTCCTCCGAAAAGCGCGATCTCGATCACTACCGCAGCATCGCGCTGGCGTCGATCTCCGACGAGGCGGCGCAGGCGTCGGCGCGCGGACCGGTCTACTCGCTCAATTTGGGCGATCTGTCGCACGATCTCTATTGGTATCAGTACGATTTCGACGTTTCCTCGGCCAAACGTTTCCTCGAACAAAACGGTTTTCCGACGTTGCTGTACAGTATTCCGGGCAACCACGACAACGACGGGGCGACGCCCGCCGGAGTCGGTGTCGACCGTCGTGCCGAACATCTTTATCGCCGTACGTTCGGCCCGACCTACTATGCGATGAATATCGGCGACGTGCATTGGATCATGATGGACAACATCATCTATAAGAATACGCCCGGCAAGGGGAAGAAAAACGTCGGTGTAGTCGGCGCCCGAGACTACGACAAGGGGTTCACGCCCGAACAGCTGGCGTGGCTTCGGCGCGACCTGGCGACGGTCGACGCCTCGAAAACAGTCTGCCTCTGCACGCACTGTCCGGTCTTCTTCGACCGCGACCGCCGGACGCTGCTGACCGACCGCAGTCAGGTGGATTCGCTCGATGCGCTCTTCTCGCGCTTCGAGCGGGTGCATATCTTTTCGGGACACGCTCACCGGACGCTCTATACGCAGGACGCCGACTACCCGCGTTTCGACCAGTACGTGCTGCCCGCCACGTCGGGCGACATGTGGGTGGCGAACAACGATTTTCAGGCGTTGTGTCCCGACGGCAGCGATGCGGGGTTCGTCGTGGCGAGCGTCGACGGCGGAAAGTTGCGCTGCGACTACCGCACGCATCTCTACGGCCGCAAGGTGTTGCGTGCCTACGATATGAATGCCGTGGGCGAATACTACCGTAACGACAGTCTCGTCCGCGTGCAGCGACGGCTCTATCCCGACCGTGCCGACTACGGTCGCGAGGAGTATGCGAACTGCGTCTACGTCAACTATTGGGGGTATCTGCCGGGGCATCGGGTCGAACTGTTCGAGGAGGGGCGCCCGCTCGAAGTCGTGCAGGTCGAAGACGAAGACCCGCTCTACAACATCAGCCACTACCTGCCCGAACTGGCACGGAAACCCGTCTTCAAGAAGGGCGATGCCAGGGTCGTCAGCCACCACATGTTCGCCGCCAGGGCGCGGACGGCGACGGCTCCCGTCGAAATCCGGATTACGGATGCCGACGGCGTTCTCCTGCACAGGGAGACGCTCGAACGTCCCAAAAAATTCGACAAGGAGGCGCGGTAATCTCTCCATTCTTTTTTGAATATTGCTAATCGGTTGTTTTATATCCGATTAGCGATATTTATACCCGATTTGTTGAAACGTTACAACTAAAATGAATTCTGTTACGATTAGAATAATATGATTTTAATAAATTATATTCCTTATTGAAACGTTTCAATTTTTCGCTTTTTTTCATACCTTTATGAACCGACTAACCAATTCACATTACTAACCAAACACTTATCGTATGATCCGAAACTTACTACCATGGACGGCGGGGTGCCTTCTGGCGGCATTCGCCGTGTCGTCGTGCGAGAGCGACGACGTCGACTACGGACCCATTTCGGCGGCTATCGAGATCGGCGTGGAGGAGGTTACGCCGAGCTCCGCGAAGATCAGGCTGACGACCGAACAGGAGAACGTGGCCTCCTACAAGATCGTCAAGCCGACGCCGATCTCCGAATTCGAGTATGCGGCCCACGACGCCATCGACCGTCTGGCCTTCATCGAGGAGCGCGGCGAAGCGGCCGGGGCTCCTTTCGAGCAGACGTTGGCCGGCCTGATGCCCAAGGTGGAGTACTCCTTCGCCGTGGTGGGACTCGACGCCTCCGGCCAGCGGATTACGGCTCCCACGTTCGCACGTTTCACGACCGCTTACGCTTCGTCGCTGGTCGAAGCCCGCTTCGAGACGAATCCCGACGAGACCTTCACCTTCACGGGCAAGATCACGCCGAACGCTTACACGGTCTCCTACCGCTACATTTTCGACAGCGACCACAACGAAGCCACCGAGGCCGAGCTCAGGGCGCTGCTCGAAGCCGGCGGCAGCGGCGTGAAGACCGACAAGGGCGTCAAGGAGCTGGAACTCGTCAAGTCGGACAAGGCGGGCGTCACGCTGGCCGTTCTCTCTTATGACGATGCGAACCGTCCGGGCGAATTCACCAGTACGTTCGTTTCGACCGAGGACATGGCGTCGGTGATCGTCGACGGCAAGGAGACGCAGCTGGCCCGTCCGACCGAGGGCGTCGACATCTTCGAAGGAAAGGTCGCCGTGCCGGCCAAGTCCGGGTTTACGGTCGAAATCAACAAGGTCGCCTACGGATTCGCACCTTACAGCGGCAACGGCGGCGTGGGCAAGGTCGAGAACATGATGTCGGCCGCACCCTATTACAGCAGCAGTACGATCGCCGATTCGCGCGGTTACGACTGCAAGATGGCCGTAGGTCGGATGGCCGCGACGGCCGACGGCGGCAATGATTTCTGGACGAATCTTTCGGAGGATGCACATATCCTCGTCCGCGTCGATCTGACTTATGCCGACGGCACGCCGCGCTATTGGTTGGAACTGGTCGAGGCCGACGACCCGAATCTGCTGCTCGAACAGAATTTCGATCTCTTCGTCTGGGGCGGCGACTATACGTTGGCCTCCGGCGGCAAGGGAACCGCGCCCGTTGCCGACAGCGAATCGGCGGCCGACCTCGACGGTACGGAAGAGGGTACCAAGGGCGGTGCGACCTACACGACTCCCAAACCCGATATTTGGAGCACGGCGGACGGTGCCGCCGACGGCGATGTGATCGCCGGCGATCTCTATCTGAAAAACCGGAATATGACGGGGTGGGAAGTCCGCCGCATCGCCGAGCATCCCGGGACGGTGCGTCTGAACAAGTCTGCATCGGGCTCTCATAAGTACAGCGGTTATCTCAAAACGCCGAAACTGGCTGCCCTGACCGCCCCGACGAACATCACGCTCGAATTCGATATTTGCCGTTTCGCGGGCGACGGCGATATTTACATCACCGTCGAGGGCGCCGGAACGTATACCGCCGCTGCGGTCAATATCGACGGCGCTGCCGCCGCGACGACCGTCGCCGCTTCGGGAACGGATTTCGTAGTGACGAACGACTTGTGCTCGAAGCAGGCCAATACCGTAATAAACAAGCCGTGGTCGCATGTCGAGTTGTCGATCGCCGGTGCGACGGCCGAGACGCAGATCAAGTTCGACGGTTCGAGAGGCAAGGACTCCGCGTCGGATCGCTGTCTGTTGGATAACATCAAAATCACGAAGTAATCCGTCTACTTAACAAGACCTATCATGAATAAAATCAAGCATATAATCGTCCGTAGCGTACTCATCGTCCTGCTCGTAGCAGTAGGGGGGGGAATTTGTACGCGCAGAAATCGCAGCTTAGCGGTACTGTAAGCGATGCAGAGAATATCCCGCTCGTAGGCGCCTCGATCATCGTCGAGGGAACGCATGTCGGTACTACGACCGACGCCGACGGAGCCTTCCGCCTTCCTGCCGCTCCGGGGCAGCGACTCACCGTCTCCTATCTGGGTTACAAGTCCAAAACCGTAACCGTCGGCAACCGGACCTCTCTGGACATCATACTCGAAAGCGACAATTCACTCATCAACGAAGTCGTGGTCGTCGGCTACGACACGCAGAAAAAGGTCAATCTGACCGGTTCCGTCGCGTCGGTCTCGGCCGAAGACCTCGCCAACCGTCCCATCGTATCCTCGTCGACCGCACTCCAAGGCATCGCCCCCGGCGTGACCGTTACCACGCAGAGCGGAGCTCCGGGCGGCGACGGCGGCATGATCCGCGTGCGCGGTATCGGAACCTTCGGCGGTTCGAGCGCCTCGCCGCTGGTGCTCATCGACGGGGTGGAGGGCAGCCTCGATGCCGTCGACGCCACGCAGATCGACCAGATTTCGGTGTTGAAGGACGCCGCCTCGTCGGCCATCTACGGTTCACGTGCGGCCAACGGCGTCATCCTCGTGACGACCAAGCGCGGCAAGAAGGGGCAGACGTCGGTCACCTACCGCGGTTACGTCGGCTGGCAGTCGCCCACCGACACGCCCGAAACGGTCAGCGCCGAGGAGTACATGATCCTCAGCCGCGAAACGTCGTTCAACGACGGCAAGGAGTCGATCTATACCGACGACTACATTGCCCGCTACCGCGAGAACAACCGTATCGATCCCGACAACTATCCGCTCACCGACTGGCAGGACCAGATTCTCACCGGATCGGGATTCACCCACAACCACAATCTCTCGCTGACGGCCAGCACCGAACGCGTGCGCGTCATGACCTCGTTCGGCTACCTCGACCAGAAGGGCATCATCAAGCGCACCGACTACCAGCGGTACAACGTGCGCAACAACATGAACATCGACTTCTCGGACAAGCTCTCGATGCGCTTCGACGTTTCGTTCGTCAACGGCGACCGCCGCCGCATCCCGCAGCAGAATACGCTGTTCAACTACATGAACACGCGCGACCCGCTGATCCTGTCGCGCTGGTCGACGGGCTACTGGGCCGGTCTGTCGGGCGGCAGCACCAACGTCCTGCCGACGCTCGAAGGCGAGGGAGGCAACGTGAAGAACAACACGATCCGCCTGAACGGAGCCGTGACGCTCACCTTCAAGCCCGTCAAGTGGCTGACGCTCGAAGGCATGGTCGCCCCGCGCTACGTGACGACCAACAACCATACCTTCGTCAAGAAGATGAAATTCTACTCCGACGCCTTCGGCACGGTGTCGAACAGCTCCAATGTCGCGTTCAACTACCTCGACGAGTCGGCCAACCGCTCGTTCTACGGCAACTACCAGTTCACGGCCGCCTTGCAGCATACCTTCGCGCAGAACCACAATTTCAAACTGTTGCTGGGCGCTTCGCGCGAGACCTACGACAACAAGACCCTTTCGGCGCACCGCGAGGACTTCGCCTATCCCGATTACGAGGTGATCGGCGCCGGTGCCGACAACGAGACGAAGGACAACGGCGGCGGTCATGCGCAGTGGGCGTTGCAGTCCTTCTTCGGCCGTCTGAACTACAACTTCAAGGAGCGTTACCTTTTCGAGGCGAACGTCCGTTTCGACGGTTCGTCGCGTTTCGCCAAGGGGAATCGCTGGGGTATCTTCCCCTCGTTCTCCGGAGCGTGGCGTCTGACCGAGGAGCCTTTCATGCAGGATGTACGCCGGACGCTGAGCGAATTCAAGATCCGCGCCTCCTACGGCCAGTTGGGCAACCAGAACATCGGCTCGAACTATCCCACGATCCAACAGCTGGACGTCAGCTCGATTTCGGTCAACGACGTCATCACCCCGATCGTCACGCAGACGACGCTGGCCAATCCCGACATTACCTGGGAATCGACCGAAATGTACGACGTGGGTATCGACGCCACGCTTTTCGACAAGCTGAGCGTCACGGCCGACTGGTATTACAAAAAGACCCACGATATTCTGCTTACGCTCGATATCCCGTCGATCATCGGTCTCGGCGCCCCCTATCAGAATGCCGGAACGGTGCGCAACGTGGGTTGGGAGGTCGCCGTCGGGTATCATAACAAGTGGCGCGATTTCTCGTTCGGCGTCGAGGCCAACCTGTCGGACGTGGTCAACAAGATCATCGACATGAAGGGCACCACGGGCGGCAGCGGCGCGATCCGCAATCAGGAGGGATCGGCCATCAACTCGATCTACGGGCTCAAATGCGTGGGAATGGCCCGCACGCAGGAGGAGGCCGACTGGGTGAACGAGAACTGTCCGCAGTACGGCGTGACGACCAAGCCCGGCGATCTGATCTATGCCGATATGGATGACAGCGGTACGATCGACGACAAGGACATGACGATCATCGGCAGCACGGTGCCGCGCTATACCTACGGCGTGAATCTCAGCTTCGGATGGAAAGGACTGAATCTGAGTGCCTTCTTCCAGGGTGTCGGCAAGGTCGACGGCTATCTGAGCTCCTATTACGTGCAGCCCTGCCAGCAGGGCGGAACCTTCCGCAAGGAGCATCTCGACCGCTGGAACGAGACGAATCCCAACGGCAAGTATCCCCGTCTGACGATGACCGACGCCAACAACTGGAAGCAGTCGTCGTTCTGGATGCGCAGCGCGGCCTATTGCCGTCTGAAAAATATCCAGCTGAGCTATACGCTTCCCAGAACATGGCTGAAAAAACTGCGCATGAAGTCGGCGATGGTCTTCGTCAATGCGCAGAACCTTTTCACGATCACCGATTTCTATCAGGGCTTCGATCCCGAGGTGGCCTATTCGGGATCGGGCGACGGCGTGGAACTGGGCGCCGTGGCCTACAACTATCCGCAGGTGAAAGTAGTTACGATGGGTGTCGAACTGAAATTCTAAAAAAGCAGAATCATGTTAAAGAAAATAATCTATCTGATCGTATCGGGCGGCCTGCTGCTGTCGGGCTGCTCGCTGGATTACGAACCGCTCAACGGCCCCTCGTCGGGATCGTTCCCCGCGAGCGAGGAGGAGGCGATGGCAGGGCTCTACGCCGCCTACAAGGGGTTGGCGAACATGACGGTCAAGGAGACCCCCTTTCCCATGCGGATCAACGACTGCATCAGCGACATCGGCACCTACCGTACGGGTGCGGGCAATCAGATCAAGGCGATGAGCTCGACGCTGACGGCCGACAACACGATGTGCGAGAAGGTATACAAGACGGTCTACAAAATCGCCGGCCGCGTGCATCTGGTGCTGGACAATCTGGACAGACTGCGGGGCGTCATCCCCGAAGATAGGTTCAACCAGATCAAAGCCGAACTGCTCTGTATCCGCGCCTATTACTACGACTTGGGGTGCCAGTTCTACGGCGACATCCCCTTCATCGACCACCAGCTCGATCTGGACGATTACTCCGACTATCCGCGTATCCCGCGCGAGCAGGTGACCGCGCGGCTGTTGCAGGATCTCGACGACGACCTGCTCGATTACCTGCCCGTGCAGTGGAATCCGGGTACCTACGGTACGACGCGCATCGGCCGTGTGGCCGCCTACGCCCTCAAAGCGCGCATCGCGCTGAACTGGGGGTTGTGGGAGGAGGCCGCACGCTGTTCGAAGATCGCCACGACGCTCGCCGAGGGCGTCTACGATCTCGAACCGCTCGACTGCACCTACTACGCTACCCACGCCGACGGCGAACCTTCGGCGGCGAACCTATTCGGATTCGCCGGCCAGACCAGCCGCGAATGGTTGTGGGCGATTCAGTATAACCGTCTGATCAACTACACGTCTGCCACCTACTATGAAGCGCCTCGTATCCACGGCGGTTGCAGCTGGCTCGGCCCGTCGCAGGCGATGGTCGACACCTTCCAGTGCACCGACGGCAAGCCGATCACCGAATCGCCGCTCTACGACTGGCAGAATCCGTGGGCGAACCGCGATCCGCGTCTCGATCTGTTCTGTCTGCGTCCCGACACCCGCTTGTGGGGAGTCCAGTACGACACCGACGTGCGTGTCGAAAAGGTGAAGGACTACAACCAGTCGACGGCGGGCAAAGAGGTGCTCATCAGCAACGCCGACGCCGTGGGCAACAAGAGCGAGTATGCGGCCAACGGCAGCAAGGGGCCCGGCGGTTATCTGTGGCGCAAGTACTCCGACAAGGGGATGATGGGACTGGTCAACGGTACGAAGACGGAGGACGACATCAATGCGGGAATCATCCGTTTCGCCGAACTGCTGCTCATCGAGGCCGAGGCCAACATCGAGTGGGACGGCGGCGATCTGGCGATCGCCGAGGCGAACATCAACCGGGTGCGCGCCCGTGTGAACATGCCTCCCGTGACCGACCGTTCGCGCGAGGGCTTGCGCAAGGCGCTGCGCTACGAGCGCAAGGCCGAACTGTGCAACGAAGGGTTCCGCTGGTTCGACATCCGCCGCTGGAAGATCGCTTCCAAGGCGGTCAACGGCCCGATGTACGCTCCGGGGTATTCGACGGTGCAGAATCCGGGAAACTACATCTCCAACGTCAGGCCTTCGTTCGACGACGACTGGGTGGTGACTTACGATCTTTCCGATACGTGGGACGGCAAGACGGGCAACCTGCGCGTGTTCCAGACGATGGTCTTCAATCCCGAAAAGGATTACCTCTGGCCGATCCCCTACACCGAGCTGGTGACGAATCCGGCGATCGGCGTCGAAAACCAGAATCCCGGTTATTGACGGCGTTCCACCGGTGCGGAGTCCGCTTTCGGGCGCTCTCCCGCACCGGTTTTTACCGATGAACAGTATAAATTTCAATAAACATGTATATGAGAACCAGATATTTCATTGGGGGCATTCTGCTTCTGGCGCTCTTCGCGGGATGTTTGTCGGATTCCGGCGAAGGCGACGCGCCCGGCGGCGGTTCGGGCGATCTCTACGGCTACGTTCGGGACGCTTCGGGGAGTGCGATCGAGGGGGTCGTCGTCTCCGACGGCTACACCTGTACGGTCACCGGCGCCGACGGACGCTATGCGATGCAGCGGCATCCGAACGCCTATTACGTCTACTATTCGACGCCGGCCGACTGCAAGGTCGAGGTCGACCCCTCGACGGGACTGCCGCTGTTCTACCAGAAGATCAGGAAATCGCAGCCGCAGTACGATTTCACTCTTACCCGTCAGGCCGAGGAGACGAAATTCCGCATGCTGGCCATCGGCGACCCGCAGGTGACCACCACGGCGCAGGTCTACCGTTTCGAGACGGAGACCGTCGCCGACATCAACTCCTACGTGGCGGCCCAGACGGACGGACTGCCCACCTATGCGATCACGCTGGGCGACATCGTGGGCAACAAATGGGAACTCTATCCCGATATGGTCAAGGCGATGGCGCGGAGCAAGACGTCGGTTCCCGTCTTCCAGACGATCGGCAACCACGACCACGAGTTTCCGCAGGTGACCGACCTCTCGGCGCAGCGTAGATACGAAGCCTCGTTCGGGCCGGTCAACTACTCCTTCACGCGGGGCGACGTCCACTTCGTCTCGATGGACGACATTATCCACAAGGCGACGGGCAGCGATGCCTACACGAGCGGTTTTCTCGACTGGCAGTTCGAGTGGCTGAAACAAGATCTGAGCTACGTGCCCAGGACGTGCGCCGTGGTGCTGTGCGTCCACATTCCGTTCCGCGGCGGATTCAACGGCGCGGGCGAGACCTATTTCGACGAGGTGCTGGAGCTGCTGGCGCAGTTCGACCGGGCGTGGATCTTCTCGGCGCATACGCACAACAACAAGACGAACTACACGCACGCGGTCGGTTCGAAAAAGATCCGCGAGTATATCCTCGGGACGTCGTGCGGCGCGTGGTGGCACGGTACGGTCTGCACCGACGGAGCGCCCAACGGCTACGGCGTCTTCGAGTACGACGGCACGTCGCTCACGAACATGATCTACAAGCCGACACGCTACGACGAGACCTTCCAGATCCGTCTCTACAACGGCGAAGACGTCTTTACGGGCGGTACGGCCAAGTCGTGGAAGTTCGATCTGCAACAGCCGAAGAACCGGCTGATGGCCAACGTCTGGAACGCCGACGATACGTGGACGATCGAGGTCTACGAGAACGGCGTGAAGACGGGCGACATGGCGAAGAAATCGATGATCGATCCGTGGTCGTCGGCCTATTTCTGCGGCTTCTGCGGTTTGAAGGAGAGCTACGCCAGCAAGAACGACCATATCTTTTATTATACGGTCAAGAGTCCCGGTGCCGCGCTGCGCGTCGTGGCGCGCGACGGTTACGGCAACGTCTTCGAGCAGACCGAGATCACGACGCCGCTCGAAGCGGACTATCCCGACGCCTATTGACCGCTCGCTACGGTCGGTAGTATTTAGTTCCAGCGAAGGAGGCCCGGCGATCCGCCGGGCCTCTGGCGTAGTTGGGCGGGATGCTGTGCTCCTCCTGTTTCCTCGCTGGATGAGGCATTATTGTTCGAATGCTACGACCTTCGCCCGTATCGCCGTGAGGGT
>ERZ791923.4102-NODE-4102-length-10242-cov-2.539904_pt1 | contig 10242 bp, 8 predicted proteins | sample MGYA00510133_ERZ791923 | MGnify/ENA primary metagenome ERZ791923 (study PRJEB30046, sample SAMN00792106) | human gut metagenome | study: EMG produced TPA metagenomics assembly of the A metagenome-wide association study of gut microbiota in type 2... | reverse complement strand
ATCCTTAATTCAGGCAATGTGCGATACCTTAATAGAATCAGAACAGCTTAAAGTCGAATTGTCTTTTAATGATTTTGGTAAACCATATTCAGGTTTATCAGGTAAAAGTGCAGAAGATTTTGGTAATGGGTGGCCCTACATAACATATATGAATGTCTATCAGAATCAAATCATTGATATAACCGATGTTGGTTTAGTGAAAATCAATGAGACAGAGCAACAATCGGTTGTCCGCTATGGCGACATTCTTTTCACCTTGTCATCTGAAACACCGGATGAAGTTGGAATGGGTGCAGTGTATTTGGGAGATGCTTATCCTTTATACCTGAATAGTTTTTGTTTTGGTGTCCATATCACAGATGAAAGTAAGATTTTTTCTCCATTTTTAGCATACTATATTTCAACCAAATCATTTAGAAAGGCTGTTTTTCCATTGGCACAAGGCAGTACACGTTTCAATTTGCAAAAAAATGATTTTATGAAGAAAATCTTTCATTTTCCAACGGTGAAAAAACAAAGCGAGATATACTCCGTTCTCAAAGCCTATTCGGATAAGCTTTCTATCGAAAAGAATATAGTCAATTTACTTTGTGAACAGAAAAGTTACCTCTTACGTCAGTTGTTTATATAAACATTTGCCGCAAAAGATAATTCTTCTGTAATTGAATCCTTTTTAGGTAATAGACTTCTAAATTTAATCGTTGCTCAACACTTTCAAACACATTGCAAATTTGCTCTTGACAAGTCAAAGGAGGTATATGTAACATAATCTTTCCCAAAGATGTTTGGTTAATGCTTGCTTGTGAAACTGCTTTATTGCATATGCTTTGAAAATGCTTAATAGCCATGCTGGTACATAGTATCAAGTGGAGAAAACGAGGTATTACCAATGACGGTTTTGGAATTATTCGCAATAGATTCATGCCATGGTATAAATTATATTCTTTATCGACAAAGGCTGTATTGCCGATGTACTGTATGCTGTTTATGTTACTAAACAAAATATCACCAACATTCAATTTATATTCGCTGGGGATATCTTGTACATACCCTACACGTAACATATCAATGCGATGCTTGCTTATTGTTTCTATTCGAGATACGGCATATGCTGTTTTATGACTAACCTGATTGCCTGAATACCCGCTTCTAATGTCAGCTAATTCACATAATCTATATTCATTCCAATATTCACTTGGACGCAGTACCTTTTGGCTAATTGCCTGAATTAAGGATTCATATTTCTCAATGATTTTGTTTTGGGTGGCGACGCGTTCATCAATAAGGCGTAGTAAAGTTGCAATTTTAGTCTGTTCTGGTTTTGATGGCAATCCAATATAGCACTCTGAAAAATTCTTGGTGCTAATTGAGTAAATCTTTGTTCCTTGTGCTATTCGTCTTATTTGATTATGAAATACGGTAGATGAGAAAGTATATCCTTTGAATCCAACAACAGTTTTGTGCTTATTGTCTCGCCCATGAATTGTATGCAATCCACAGACGACATTTTTCTCTGCAAGATTATAAAACTCAATAGTCTTGGCTACTTCATTTGTATCTTCTGAGGCATCTGCAAAAGCCACATCACCCTCTTTGCACAATTCAAAGTTCGTGGGCATGTTGTCCTCTTTTATATTAGGCAATTTGTCTTTTGCCAAATCTACCATAGTCGGAAGTCCCACATGGATAAGTCCATAATGTAAATTCATCATGGCATTGGTGTCATATTCAAGCTGCTCCCAACTAAGTGAATTAGTGGAATAGAAATCCAACAAGTCTGAAACCTTACACTTTTTCCACTCCCCACTAAACTCCGGGAATCTCAAAGCCGGAACATTAAGGTTTTTATGTTCGTTATTTTTAGTCATAATTATTCCTTATCTGTATTAAAATCAAGCGACAATAAATTATCACCATCAAATTTGTCAAAATCGGAACGAAACAATTTGTCCTGCACCATACGATATTTTTCAAACTCAGATTCAGCAAAAGACTTTGCAAACTCAGCTGTTATCTTTCCGGCATCAGTCAGTACAGAATCGCCCCCTGCCTCAAGGATAATATCAATCCGCTTCGCCCAATCTTCCATTGTCATAGGAATATGACGTTCTGCCATACGTTCTGCCATATCAAGCACGGCATTAACAAGCCGTCCCATATCTTTCAGTTCCGTTTCATTCAAATAATTCTTTGCAATACTGACATCCGGCTTCACAATCTTTCCGTTTGGAGCATTCATCCAAGTCGTCAGCCCCATGTGCTCTTTTTCAGCATCCGCCCGTCTCACAATAATCTCTGCAGCCGTATATCCATGTACGGCATAGTGCATCTTGTTCTGCACTTTTTGGAAAAACTGTTTTGTAGTCGGAGCATTCATATTATAATCGATAGCCGTTGAATAAATGTCCGTCAATTTCTGATAGAATCGGCGTTCACTCAATCGAATCTCCCGTATTTCCGCAAGTAAATGTTCGAAATAGTCTACACCGAGGAAAACGCCATTTTCCATACGTTTTTTATCAATCACATACCCTCTTATAGCGAACTGGCGCAACACGTATGTACACCATTGGCGAAATTGTGTGGCTCGAAGCGAATTAACACGGTAACCAACAGAAATAATGGCATCAAGGTTGTAAAAGTCCGTCAGTCTTCTAATTTCACGAGCCCCTTCGGCTTGAACTATTTCCATTTTGGAAATAGTTGTCCCACGAAACAGTTCTCCCTCATTATATATGTTATTCAAATGCTTACTGACCGCAGGAACTCCAACATCAAAAAGAGTAGCTATCGCTTTTTGGGTAGCCCATATCGTTTCATCTTTATATAACACCTGTACACCATCTTCCTTACTATCAAGTTGAAAAATTAGAAACTCTGCTGTACTATTCCGTATTTCAAACTTCTTTGCCATGCCCTATTTTTTACTCTACTAGTCCCAATTCTTTGAGATACACTTCAATTTCCTTGTCCAATTCACTACGTTTGGCTTCCAATTCCTTTATCTCTGCCATGACAGCTTTGATGTCAATAGGCTCCTCCTCTTCAAAAGTATCAACATAACGAGGAATATTCAAATTATAGTCATTTCCCCGCACCTCTTTTAAAGGGGCTAAATGACTATACTTTTCTATTTCTTTTCTATCACGATAAGTTTCAACAATTTTTCGGATATGCTGTTGACGAAGTTTGTTTTGAGTTTTCACTTTTTCAAACTCCTTGCTGGCATCAATGAATAGAATATTATCATCCTCTTTACGACATTTTTTGAAAACCAAAATACAAGTAGGTATAGATGTTCCATAGAAAATATTGGCAGGCAAACCAATAATCGCATCTATATAGTTTTTCCTCTCTATCAGGAATCGACGTATTTCACCTTCGGCATTTCCTCGGAAAAGTACACCATGAGGAGCAACACAAGCCATTGTTCCGCCATCAGAAAGGTGATAAATCATGTGTAAGATAAAAGCATAGTCTGCAGTCTTACGGGGAGCCAATCGTCCAGCCTGACTAAAACGATCGTCACTGTTAAACTTATCAGCCGCACTCCATTCTGCAGAAAAAGGAGGGTTTGCCACAACCGCATCAAACTGTCTCTCCCCAAAAGCATCAGCTTCGAGAGTATCTCCATTCTCAATCTGGAAATTCGAAAATTTAATGCCATGTAACAGCATATTCATTCGAGCTAAATTGTATGTAGTAGGATTCTTTTCTTGACCAAAAATTTCTACAGCCTTACCAACGTGAGCAGCACGAATGAGTAACGAACCCGATCCACAGGTCGGATCATACACGTTACGAAGACGTGTGTGACCAATGCTAACAATTTCCGCCAATATCTGACTAACTTCCTGTGGTGTGTAAAATTCACCGGCCTTTTTACCGGCTCCGGCTGCAAATTGACTGATCATGTATTCATAAGCATCACCTAAAATATCAATCTGCGTGGCTTCATCAGCCCCGAATTCGATGCCATCCAAAGCAAGCAACACGTTAGAAATAAGTGTATTCTTGTCATCTGCTGTTTTACCAAGTTTAGGTGAATTAAGATCAATATCGGAAAACAAACCACCGAAATCTTCCTCGCTATCCTGTCCAAGCGTACTATCCTCTATACGTTTTAACGAACGCTCCAACTGCGGTAAAATATTGTCTTTTCGATTAATCGCATCAATAATAGAAGTAAAAAGATATTGAGGTTCTATAAAGTAGCCGATATTTTCAAGACATTGTTTCTTTACCTCTTTTTGCAATTCTTCAGCCTCATCCTCTTTACTGTTCCATAACTCTTTGAAAGTAATTTCGTCATCTTCAAGCGATTGATTGGCATATTTTTCTCAGATAAATATTTATAAAAAATGAAACCTAACGAGAAATACATAAATTCATTGGCCGACATATTGCCTCGCAAGTTATTGGCGACAGTCCAAAGTTGGGTACGTAATTTCTGTTGTAATTCTTCACTCATAATCTTATTTCTTTTTTCTTATTTTCAGTACATCCCACAAACACATCCTAGTATTTAATCCCAACTAAAGGTTCTAATTATATTACGCAACCTATCGATGATACGATTGAGAGTACGACGACGCTTCACCAATCCAAGGTGTTTCTCTTTTAAAGCATCCTGAATTATTTCAGTTTGTTCTTTGAGAGAAAAATCATATTCAGCCAAGTATCGATCAAGCACTTCCACGGGTAATTCTTCTTCAGTTGCCACCTTTTCTATCGCCTTTTTCTTTTCACCACGAATATATTGGTTTAGCCGTTCTTCCAGGTCGGACGAGCCATCGGCCCGTTTTCGCTCCGAGAGGAAATTATCTTTGTCGTTATCTACATTTTGTAAAATAAAGCCATCTATGAGTTGCGCCTTGCTACGAAGTTCTGCATCTTTTATCATCGTATCAATAATTTCCTGACGTTTTTCAGCATAATCTTCAGCATATGGATCAAGTTCTGCTATCAAACCTAAAATATAAGCCACATTAATAATATCGCTGTGAAGTAACTCAAGGCAAAAATCTATATCCTCGATACTATTACTTTCTTCATCTCTGTCCTCTTTATTCTGGATCGCATCCTTAGCTTGTAAATTCTGATTATCAAAAAACGTATCATGAATATCAAGATACTTGCTACGAAAATCCATGTACTGTTGTTCTGTCATGGGAAATTCCTCATCGTCCTCCGCATAATCCTCGTAAATCTGTATCTCCGCATGTTTCTTGATAATATCGCGAAAAGCGAGGATAAAATTACGTTTGTCATTTTCACTTTGTAAATAATCTACCACATGAGCTTCAGGATAATGCTTCAAAAACTCATCTGTCAACTCGACATATTCTTTTTTTACCGCTTCAAAAACCGGACGTATAATTTCCTCTATATTATTGTTATTACTAAACAATTTAATCGCAGCATCAACGTTATTTTTCAAATCACGGAAACAGATAATCTTACCGAAACGTTTCTTTTCATTAAGTACACGATTGGTACGACTGAATGCCTGCAATAACCCGTGATATTCCATGTTTTTATCCACATAAAGTGTATTCAATTTCTTGGAATCAAATCCAGTAAGGAACATTCCCACCACAAGACAGAGATCAAGAGACTTCATTGAAGGATCTTTCTTTTTCATACGCCTATTGATATCATCATAATATGCGCGGAAATTTTCTGTTGAAAAAGCAGTTCCATACATTTCATTATAATCTTTGATGATATCTTCCATATCATCAGCCTCTGGTACACGCTCACTCACGAAACCACGGTTCATCCCCGTAAGTTCATCTTCTTGTGAAGTGTTAGCCGCATAGGTAAAAATAGCCCCAATGTTTATATCCGGCTTCAGTTCTTTAAAAATCTTATAATAACGGATAAGCATGGGTACACTTTGTACTGCAAAAAGTGCATCAAACTCCCCATCAAAAGTGGATTTTTTAAAGTTATTAAGTATAAACTTGGCAATTTCTCGCATACGAGATTCTTCCGTGTTATTCACATCAGCATTACCGTGATAATATTCCACTAAAAAACCGAGCACATTTTCATCAGCAATGGCATCTTTAATAAGATACTTATGTAAGCACTCTCCAAAAATTTCTTTCGTTGTACGCTTATCAACAGAGTTCTCGACAAATATTGGAGTTCCGGTAAAACCAAAAATTTGTAGGTTATAAAAAAATTTTACAATATTTTTATGACTGTCTCCAAAATGACTCCGGTGACATTCATCGAAAATCATCACCATTCGACTGTTCTTCACTTTCTTTAGACGCGAACTATACCAAGTACGTGTTACTGCAGCATTGAGCTTCTGTATCGTGGTAATTATGATCTTCGAGTCGCTTTCAAGTCTGCGTGTTAATTCAGAAGTATTCTCGGTACTATCCACTGCCCCAGGCTCAAAAGCGTCATATTCTGATTGTGTTTGAGTATCAAGATCATGACGATCAACCACAAACATCACTTTATCCACACCATCCATTTCAGACACTAACTGAGCCGCTTTAAACGACGTGAGCGTCTTTCCCGCCCCCGTCGTATGCCAGATATATCCATTTTTATTGGTGTTCTGTACACAATTGAGGATCTCTTCTACCGCGTAATATTGGTAAGGACGTAGTACCATCAAACATTTATCACCCTCATGCAGTACGATATATTTACTTATCATCTTACCAAGAGTACATTTATCAAAGAACATTTGTGCAAACATCGAAAGATCGTTAAACGGTGTATTTGCAGCATCCGTCCAAGTGAACGTGAATTTATAGCCCTGATTAGGATTGTTTGCAAAATAACGCGTGTTCACCCCATTGGAAATAACAAATATCTGAATGTAATCGAACAGACCATGAAATGAAGTCTTATGGTAACGCTGCACTTGATTATATGCCTGTTTCAATTCTGTACCTCGGCGTTTTAATTCGATTTGTACTAATGGTAAACCATTCACCAAGATAGTAACATCATATCGACATTTCTTGCGTCCCTCTATCGTGATTTGGTTAGAAACTTGAAACTCATTTTGACACCATTGTTTCTTATTGAGAAATGACACCCACAAACGACAACCATTTTCAAGTTCTAAAGCAAAAAGATCTCGAAGTTTTTTAGCCTTTTCAAAACGAGAACCACCTTCAAGATAAAGTAAAATTTTATCAAACTCCGCCTCGGTAAATCGCTCTCGCCCATGTTCTGCTAATTGTTTCTTATTATGTATTTCCAGTTGCCGCTTGAAATTCTCTTTTAGATTTGTTCCTTCGTCAATCTGAATATACTCGTAACTCATTTGCTGGAGCGTCTGGACAAGTCCAGTTTCAAGAGCAGCTTCGCTTTGTATTGCCATAATCTAATTATGTTACCTGTAATTTACAATATAAAGATTTCATTTACAATAACCAAATGCAAAAATAACATATAAAATCGAGAAAACACAACAATCAAGTATCCTCCTGCATTTTAACCCACGATTTATACACAAATGTATCCCAAATAAAGAACAAATAAGTTCCAAATAATACCCCACGTCCAGAGCTCATTCGAAGCTCAAACGTCGCTCATCCATAACGAGATGTGTAAGCACTGTTTAAGCTCTGAGCAATCAACGAGCAATAGGTTCTTTCTCTTATGTATTTCCATTCTTTCTCTTATAGCTCTCACTAAGAAACGATCAATAATCGGGAAAGTTTAATCGTTATCGATTTTCCCGGTAAACCACCTGCTTTATCCGCTCGATAAACTCCTGTAAACGACCAGACTTCCGGTTACCCATGATCCAAAGGTTACCGACCTCAATATCTTCATCGTAAGAAGGTTGCATGTAAGTTTTATCGAGAATCTCATACCCGTTTCGACGATAATAATTTACCCTACGAGTAGTCATCTCATCCGTGGTCGGTTCCACTTCCAACAATCGCATACCGTCTAAATGTTCTGCTATATAGTCCAACACCTGTTGTCCGATTTTCAAATTGCGCATCGGGGTGAAAACGGCTAAATGTTCGAGGTAGTAAAAATCCCGCATATCCCAGTAGATAAACAAACCGGACAAAACACCGTTCGTCTCGATAGCATTAAAATACATTTCCGGTTTCTCGCTTATCAACCGTTTCAATTGCTTGGCATTGCGTCTCTCCTCCTCCGGGAAAGCCTCCTCATAAAGGGAAAGAAGTTTCTGTAAACGAATATCTGTCGGCTCTGTTATTCTAATCAAATTCACCATAACACGAATCTTTAATTTTATCTTCTTATCTTTATAAATGACGGGATCAAACGTTTCATGGAAAAATGTCCCGGCTGACTGGACAGGATCACGATAAACACGGCAACCAGCACGATAACAACTCCTAGTATTTGCCCTATTCCAAAACGTTCCTCTAAAAACAAAACCCCCATACTCACTGCCGTCAGGGGTTCCATGCATCCCAGAATGGCAGCCGTGGTTGAACCCACGTGCTGTATTGCCAATATTAACGTTAAATCGGATACAAGAGTTGGAATTAAAGATAACAAAAAGATATGCACCACGGCATTCGCGCTAGGCATCATATCCAACCCCTGCCCTTTTACCAAAATATTCACTCCGAAAATAATCGTGCAACAGAACAACATGTAAAAAGTCATCTTCAACCCTTCCATGTGCCGTATACAGGACTTATTTACCCCAACGATATATATCGCGTAAGTAACGACGGTCGACAGTACCATGAAAAGTCCTTTTAAACTGATCCGTCCCTGCCCCTCGCCACTACTCAACAAATAGACTCCTCCAATAGCCAGCACCGTTGCAATGATCACGGAGAGTGATATTTTATCTTTAAAGAAAACAATCATGATGGCAGTAACCAACACCGGGTAAAGGAAATGAATCGTCGTGGCCACTCCGCTGGGAATGTACAGGTAAGATGCTGTTAGGAAAAGCGAGGTAGAAGCATACGCTCCTCCTAACAGAAACATTGTTCCAAACTCCTTTAAAGTAACCCGAAGATCCGTACGCCGTAATAGCAAATAAACTCCCACGACCACCGCGGAAATAGCAAAACGATAAAATAACACGGAATCCAACCCCACGCCCTCCTTCATGGCCGGAAGAGCAAACAAGGGGATCAATCCAAACGTGGATGATGAAATCATTGCTAATAGTACACCTTTCAACTGCCTCATTCTATTTTCTATTTCTAAATTAAACGGGCACAAAGGTCTGTAAAATTCCTAACTTTTCAATTTACATATGTAAAAAAACAGAAGTCATCACCTAGTACATTAGATTTCGTACGATTGGTATCTAAAATTACTGAATTCCCGCCCTGATCCTACTTAACGATACCTGCGAAATACCTAAAAATGATGCTATATGGCGAAGCGGAACCTTCTTTAGAATCTCCGGTTCCCGCTCAACCAATAAATGATAACGCTCCGAGGCTGACATAAAATAGCGTTCCATAAATAATTTTTCGAATTTCAATATAATCCCGTCAGACATCCGTCGTCCCCAATTCGCCAATTCGATATTGGAATCAAATAAACAATTCAACGTTTCATTTGATATTTTCAACAGATCACATTCTTCCAGCAATTCCACGTTCTCGTATCCGGCAGTTGAAAACATATATCCGTTCATGGATAAAAGGGACATTCCCTCGGAAGCGAACCAAATCGTAATATCCCTATCCTCCTTGTGAAAAAATCCACGTGCAAATCCTTTGATAATAAAATAGGTATATTTTGCAACTGTTCCTTCCCGCATCAACAGTTCTCCTTTAGGAAGAACAACTCGTTCCGTGTGACCGAGCAACAAACGAACGGTTTCATCCGATAACGGGTAAGCCTCCCTTATTTTTTTGATAAAAACCTCCATGATCCAAACCTTTTGGACAAAGGTAATGCAAAATTAAGCAGATACTTTATTTCCATAAAAGAAATAAAATCTAGTATCTGAAAAATTAAAAGATAGAAACTTATATACAAATTTGCAGCAAACCTGTTAAAGGCTTTTCGTTTATTTTCTTGATGAGATCTTTCATCCGATCACGACGATCCTGAAGCATTTTCCGATTTTGCTTCGTACGTCGAATCATATCAAATACATGTCCTTCGAATCCCATGGCGTTCACAAATTTAGCTAGTAATATATACTTTAAATTTATGAAAATAATTATAAAAATCAAGTATTTTACGAATATTGTTTCACAATTTAAACCCAATAGAACATTATAACGCCCCTCTATAATT
>ERZ791923.4098-NODE-4098-length-10246-cov-2.696399_pt1 | contig 10246 bp, 4 predicted proteins | sample MGYA00510133_ERZ791923 | MGnify/ENA primary metagenome ERZ791923 (study PRJEB30046, sample SAMN00792106) | human gut metagenome | study: EMG produced TPA metagenomics assembly of the A metagenome-wide association study of gut microbiota in type 2... | reverse complement strand
AACGCTTCGTTGCCCAATGTATTGAAGCAGCTTCAACAGCTCTCCGGATGTAACTTCCTCTATGACCAGAACGTTGCAAACAAGACTCCTGCAATCACGCTCAAAATGCAGCGATCAACCCTTACGGCTATTTTGGACCGCGTTTGTTCCATCACAAGTCTCCGCTATACGCGTATCGACAACACGATTACATTTGCTCCCATCACAGTCCAAAATCCAAATTCGCAACAACCGGAATCCATTCCGCTGCAAGGTCAGGTAACCGACGAGAAAGGTCTACCGCTGATCGGCGCCACAGTCATCGAACAAGGCAGCCAAAATGGGACGACCACCGATACCGAAGGACGCTTCTCGCTGAAAGTGGCTCCCGATGGCCGTATCACCGTCAATTACCTCGGCTATCAGGAGCAGACATTCCCTGTAGGCGGAAAAACCCGTCTGGATATTACATTACGGGAAAACACACAGGCACTGGACGAAGTGGTCGTCGTCGGCTACGGTGTTCAGAAACGGGCTACCATGAGCAGTGCCGTGGCAACCGTCAAAGGAAAAAACCTTCAAAAGCTACCTGTGGCAAATGTCTCAAATACTCTTGGCGGCATGGTATCGGGTATTATCACCCGGCAAACCAGCGGCGCTCCGGGAGCCGACCAAGCTTCCGTCTATGTTCGCGGTACGGAGCCCGGTCTGATTCTGGTCGACGGTGTGGAAACATCAACATGGCAGCGCGTGAATACGAATGAAATCGAGAGTATAACGGTTCTGAAAGATGCCTCAGCCGTAGCACCTTACGGACTTCGCGGAGCCAATGGCGTCATTCTTATTACCACAAAACGCGGCGCGGCAGGTAAATTGTCGCTCAACTACAACGGTGAATACGGTTGGCAGAAACCCACCAATACACCGCAATTCATGAGTTCCTACGACGGACTCCGGCTTTTGGACAAAGCCAGACAGATGGACGGAATGCCGGAATCAACATGGACAGACCCCGAAATTCTGGAAAAATATCGCACGGGATCCGACCCCGATCTCTATCCCAATACGGACTGGATTCGGAATTATATGAAAACATCCCATACGACCAAACACAATATCTCGCTGTCGGGCGGTACGGAACGTATTCGGGCATTCGTCTCACTGGGTTACTACAACCAAGGCAGCATGATGTCCGATAAAATCGGATTCGAACGTTACAACGTACGCTCGAATGTGGACATCAAGGCGACCAATACCACGCAGGTCGGTCTCGACCTGTCGCTGATTCAGGATGAACGCCAATGGCATGGCATCGATCCGCAGAATATCATGACACAGCTCTATTTGCAACCTTCCACACAACCCGATGTCTTCTCGAACGGATATCCGGCATTCCAGGCTGACGGCAACAGCATCCATCAACAAGTATATGGCGGCGGCGACAACTCGGATCAAAACGACATTCAGAACATGACGCTGAACGTGGAACAGCAATTACCCTTTATCAAAGGCCTGAGCGCCAAATTTTTTTTCAGCTACCAGCGGCAGACCAAGGATGCGAAAAACTGGCGTGTCCCTGTAATTGCCTATACCTACGACAATGCCAATCGGACTTATGTGGAGGAACGGCAAAAGATCAGCACTAAATTGAATCAGCAATACAAGCGCTGGACTAACTATACGGCTCAGTTTCATCTGAACTACAAACGCAGTTTCGGCAAACACGACATCGGATTGCTTTACGTTTATGAACGTCGCTGGGGACAGACGCGCGATATGAGCGCCGAACGCGACCATTTCGATATCGAAATTCCGGAATTCGACATGGGAAGCCTCGACCGGAACAACTATAACAACGGCGGCAGTTCCTATAAAACGGCTTCTGACGGCAATGTTTTCCGAGTCAACTACAGTTACGACAATAAATACCTCGTTGAACTGGCCGGTCGTTATGACCGTCACTGGAAATATGCTCCGGGCCATCGTTCCGCTTTTTTCCCATCCGCGTCGATCGGTTGGAGAATCTCCGAAGAACCATTCCTCAAAGAGGTGAAAGCCATCGACCAACTCAAATTACGCGCATCCTACGGTCGTTCGGGCAACCCCGTGGGTAACGACTTTGAATTTCTGGCTCAATACTATATGGGCGGTGGCTACATCTGGGGAGGCGGCGGACAGATTCCCACGCAATATCCCGGTCTTTATACCGAGATAGAGCCGAACATCAACCTGACTTGGGAAACGGTTTGGAAAACGAATATCGGCGTCGATCTGTCAATGTGGAACGGATTGCTGGGACTGGAAGCAGACTGGTATCTGGATAAACGAAGCGATAAGATCATCAAACAGACTCAGACCGTTCCGGCCGAGTACGGCATCGGGCTGGCCCAAGCCAATGCCGGACGGGAGGACCGGTGGGGTATCGATCTGACCCTGCGCAACCGAACTCCTATCCGGAAAGACTTCGTCCTGAACAATACGTTCGTATTCGGGTTCACACGCAACAAACAGCTTGAAATCGGCGAGGCGGAAGGTACCTTACTCAATCCCCGACGGCGGCAGACCGGTCTGCCGAGCGGACAGATATGGGGATACAAAAGCGCAGGTCTCTTTCGTGATCAGGCCGACATCGACGCATGGGCCGACCAGACCCCGCTCGGGTCCCTGTCCAAGCCGGGCGATATCAAATATGTCGACATCAACGGCGACGGAAAGGTTGATGAGGAAGATCAGGTCCGTATCGGACGCAGCACGGTTCCCGAGATCATGTGGGGCTATAATCTCAATGTGGAGTTCAAACGCTTTGACCTGAGCCTGCTCATTCAGGGTACAGGGTTTTCAGACTTCTATACCGGATCAGCAGACCGTGGCGTCCGGTATCCGTTCACCAACAACAAACCGCGGGCGGATCATATTTACTCATGGACCGAGGATAATCCCGATCCACATGCAAAATACCCCCGATTGTCTTCATCCCGTCGGGACCAAAACTATGTATGTTCGGATTTCTGGGTGATCAATTCATCGTATGTGAAGTTAAAATCGCTTGAACTGGGCTATAACTTCAGTCCCCGCATCACACGCAAGCTCTGTATGGAAAATTTGCGAATATACCTGAACTTCTACAACCTCTGGACGATTTTCTCCAACATGGACGATGATTTCGACGTAGAGAATCTGACTTACAGCGCCTATCCCCAACAGTTTATCACCTCGGTAGGCATAAACATCACCTTCTAATACCACGGTCATGAAAAAACTACTGATTTACATAACGGCGTGCGGGGCCATTACCTCCTCGTGCAGCGATTTTCTGGATATTACGCCGCAGAATTCGATTACGAATCCCTTTGACAGCGCATCGTCCATCGCTTTGTATGTGAACGACGTTTACAGCTCATTGGAAGGTCCTCTCTATCAATGGGACGCGCTGGGAGACATCTACAACCGTTCAATGTTCGACAACGCGTTCACCGACGACCTTTACAACAACGACAATAAGTGGAATCTGTTCAGCTTTACGGCATCGAGTGCACCATTCGACCGATGGACGGCTTGTTACGAGGCAATTCGCAAAGCCAATGTCGGAATCGAGCAGCTCGGGGTTTCGGAAAAACTCACCGAAAAGGAAAAAGAGCGTTTTCTGGGCGACATGCATTTCCTGAGAGCCATGTTTTATCTCGAACTGTGGCGTTTTTACGGTCCCGTTCCTCTGATCGAAAAATCGCTCGACCGGACCAAAGACGATATTTATATTGCGCGTTCAGATGAACAGACGATACTTGAATTTATCGTTGCAGAGTTCGATCTGGCTTCAAAAATGCTTCCATCCGAACTCGATGACAAAGAATTGGGACGTGCGACACAAGGCGCCGCCCTCGGCATGATGGCCGTAGCCTACCTTCATGCAGCGGGAACCATCGACGAAGCATATTACGAAAACGCTTATAAAACAGCCGATATCCTGATTTCAGGGGATCTGAAAGGCACTTACGACCTTTTCCGCACGGGAGTTACCCCACAGGAACGTTATCAAAACCTGTTTCTCGAACAGTACGAATACAACTGCGAGGTCATCTTCGACATCCAGTATGCATACCCGTACAAATTCTCCACTCTCCAAACCATCGCCTCACCGCCCAAACATGCAACGGACGGCTACGGATGGGGCAACCGCGACAACCCTACTCAGGAGATCGTAGATGCCTACGAGATGAATGACGGCAGCTATTTCGACTGGTCGAACCCGACGCATTCCGCCAATCCTTATGCAAACCGCGACGCCCGTTTTTATGCCAGCATCCTTTATAACGGAGCCTTGTGGAAAGGAGAAACGCTCTATACCAGCACGAACGTATGGAGCTCCGCCCAGGGACGGTTCGTTCCGAACGCTCCGAACGGCTGGGGTACCGCAACTAATTCCACGGTAACGGGATACTATTTACGGAAACACATGAACGAATCGGTCGTTGCGGGAGCCGATAACCGAACCAAAGGAGTCGGAGGCGGACATAATCTGATCGTACTGCGTTATGCCGAAATCCTGCTCATCTACGCGGAAGCCCGTAACGAAACACTGGCAGCACCCGACCAAACGGTTTACGATGCCGTCAATGCCGTACGCGTGCGCGCAGGACAGCCGGTTTTGCCTCAGGGTCTTTCACGGACACAAATGCGAGACCGCATCCGCCATGAACGCCGTATAGAGCTGGCTTTCGAGAACAAGCGCTATTTTGATATTATCCGCTGGAAGGCCGGAACCGAATACCTGAATAACGAGGTACACGGTATGCGGATTACTTACAGCGGCAATGGCAGCAGTCCGACAATACGTTATGAGCGGCCGGTGCTTATCAAAAAAGAGTTCGATCCGGGCAAGAACTATCTGCTACCCGTACCGCAGAACGCCATGAACCGCAATCCTAACCTCTATCCGAACAATCCCGGATGGTAATTAAAACTTGAAACGACTATGAAACTGAAAAAATATATCGCACTCGTCGGAGCCGCTCTCTTCACCCTGACATCGTGCTCCGATTACGAATACACGCCCGATCCTTCTTATGAAAAAGCGGACATTTCGGCCATATCATGCTACAACAGGACGGGCGAAAACGTCGTGCAGTCAGCCAGCATTGTCCTGCCTACGCGCATGGTGATTGCCGTATTGAAACCCGGGACGGACGTTACGGATCTGAAAATCAGCATCACAGTCTCTTCCGGCGCAACGGTAACGCCGACACTTTCCACAGGATTCGAGGATTATACCGAACATCGGACCATTTGGGTTACTTCTCCCGGAAAGACCGTATCGAAAGAGTGGACCCTAATGCTGTATCCATCGATTTAAACTGCCAAAAACGACCGAAATATGAAAACGAAACTTTGCATATTGTTTCTGCTCTCGGTATTGAACCTGAATACCGGTTGCTCCAAGGAAAATACAGGGAGCGAAAACGAAACGCCAAAACCTTACAAGGAGGTATCCGCCCGAGATTACGGAGCTGTCGGCGATGGTCAGACCAACGACACACAAGCCATTCAGGCGGCTATTGATGATTGTGCGAAGGGTTCGGGTAAAGTTACCGTACCTGAAGGAAAGTACATTGTCAGTTCGCTTTTCCTGAAATCCAATGTCGAACTTCATCTGGAGGAGAAAGCCGAACTGATAGCCGTAAACAACTATCAAACTTACGTCGAAACCTTCTATCCCGATGTTCTGGGGCCCTACGCCTCCACCAGTATCGTCTACGCCCCAGCCATGCTCTTCGCCGAGAATGCAACGAACATCAAACTGACGGGTAAAGGCACGCTAAACGGTATCGGCGATGACCCGGCATTTCCTCATGCCAACAACCGCAAGGGACGTCCACGGCTGATATCGTTCCTCAATTGTAGAGAGGTCCTCGTAGAGAATGTCACGCTCCGAAGTTCTGCGGCATGGGTTCAGCACTATCTGCTGTGCGACGGTGTGACCATTCGCGGTATCAAAGTATTCAGTTTTTCAAACTACAACAACGACGGCATCGACATCGACAGCCGCAATGTCCTGATCGAAAACTGCTATATCGAATCGGACGATGATGGAATCTGCCTGAAAAGCGACCTTCCCATCGTTTGCGAGAATGTAACCGTCAAAAATTGCGAGATTCGCAGCAACTGCAATGCTATCAAGTTAGGCACATCAAGCTATGGCGGATTCCGGAATATCCGGATTTCGGATTGCCGGATTCAAGCAGCGACCCAATCCCCCATTTACAACTGGTCCGAAACCTACCCCTGGGGCGGTATAGCCGACGGCATCAACGGGCTGACGGGAATCGCCGTGGAGAGTGTCGACGGCGGCTTACTCGAAGATGTCATAATATCGAATATCGAAATGGAAGGTGTACAAACCCCCATATTCATCCGCCTTGGCGACCGGAGCCGTCAGTACAGCAGCAAAATCAGCCGTCTGCGTTCGGTGACGATCAGCGATGTGAAGGCCACGGCTGTCAGCCGCATCGCCTGCTCGATTACCGGTGTAGCCGATGGTGATCCCGGATATGTCGAAGGTGTAACCCTGAAAAATATCGAACTGGTCATCCCGGGCGGCGGAGAGGCTTCCGATCCGGATCAGGCTGTGCCTGAAAATAGGGACAGTTATCCGGAAAACCGGATGTTCGGTGTCACGCTTCCCGGTGCAGGCTTTTATGTGCGGCATATACGCGGCCTCACATTCGAAAATGTAAAGATAAGTTCCACGCAGGCCGATACGCGCCCCTATTACTACTTCGACGATGCTACAGGAATCACGATGACTGCATCCACCCCCGAGGATGCTACCGAAATCTCATTCCTGCGTCAAAAAAATTCCGAAATCACAGTCGACGGAGTGCTGTATGAAAAGGGACAGATCGGAGAACAACCCGACCCGGACGATGAAAATTGGCTTGTGGTAGGTGAAAACCGTTACTATACCCAGATCTACGACGGATTGCGGTGGATGGTGACCAACTCCAAAGAAGGCACACCGCTCGAAACCACATACGAAGGGAAACAACCGGGAGAGAACGGTTATTATTACGATGCCGAGAACAAAACATCGGCCTGTCCCGAAGGATGGCGTCTTCCGACTTGGGACGAAGCGCTGACACTGAAAGACCGGATCGAGTCCGACCCGCAAGCTGAAAATGTAAAATACTGGTTAAAAGCTGATTTTGGAGCATTTGCAGGACAAAAGGCCAATGCATGGTCGAACTGGGGATTGGAAAGTATGTGGCGTCTGGCCGACCGGGAATCCGATGGCCGTGCGGTCTGTGTCATGCACGCCAAAGCCAGCGACGGCAGCTTCACGGTAGAAGACGGTACGACCAAAACACCGCGCGGATTTTCCGTCCGCTGTGTCAAGGAGGAGGAAGAAACGCCCGACCCGGAGCCCGACCCGAATCTCGGCTCGGTCCAAGTAGGACAGAACACCTATACGACCTATTATTACCCGTCCACCAATTTGGAATGGATGGTGACCAATTCCAAGGAGGGGACACCACTCGAAACTACTTATGAAGATAAGGAGCCAGGCGAGAATGGGTATTACTACGATCCCGACAACAAAACGACAGCCTGCCCCGAAGGATGGCGTCTTCCGAATTGGGATGAAGCGCTCTCACTCAAGGAGGTCATTGATGCGGACCGGGATACCGAATCCGTAAGGTATTGGACCTCGGCTGAAAGCGGTGCTTTCGCAGGCCAGAAAGCGAACACTTGGTCAAACTGGGGATTGGAAGGTATGTGGCGCTTAGCCGACCGTGACGGCAGCAAAGTCTGCGTCATGCACTCGAAAGCCAGCGACAACAGTTTCAGTGTGGAAACAGGAACAACTAAAACGCCGCGCGGATTTTCCGTCCGTTGTGTTCGTAACCGTCCATAGCAACTGATTCTAAGGAGGTTTCCATGAACTATGGAAACCTCCTTCCCAAACGATATATTATGAAAAGATTCTTATATATTCTATTCTCTACAGTTGTGTTGACCTCCGTACAGGTATCAGCCGGAAATATCGACGTTATCCGGACAGGAGCTGCGGGCGACGGGAAGACGGACGATACCCAAGCAATACAAACGGCTGTGGATCGCTGTGCGGAGAGTGGTGGAGGCACGGTAACGATCCCTCCGGGAACCTACCTGACACGTCCCGTCGAAATGCGTTCGGGTGTACGACTGCACATCGAAACGGGAGCTACGCTGTTCGGCAGCACGGAACTCACGGACTACGGCAATGCGTTTCCAATTCCTGACGGAAACCGGAATCAGACATCGGGACTGATCTGGGGACGCGGTCTGCACGACATCGCCGTGACTGGAGGCGGAACCATAAACGGCCGCGGCGAACATATTAATTTCCAACACGGCAACGACTCCGAGGGAGGTCCCAAACGCCCAAAACTCATCTATTTCGTCGAATGCGAACGCGTCGAGATTTCAGGGCTGACTCTGCGCAACTCGGCTTACTGGGTGCAGCACTACGAAAAATGCCGCGACGTAACGATCCGGGGACTTCGGATTTACAGCCATTGCAACCACAATAACGACGGTATCGACATCGATGCTGCCAATGTTCTGATCTCCGACTGTCTGATCGATGTCGAGGACGATGCAATCTGTCTGAAGAGCGATCATGAAACCTTCTGTGAAAACGTTATCATCACTAACTGTTACACTGCAAGCAACTGCAATGCCATCAAGCTCGGTACAGCCTCGAACGGCGGATTCCGTAACATCGCCGTTTCAAATTGTGTCATAGCACATGCCTCGGAAGACAATATCCGTCATTGGAGCCGTCATATCGCCAATATATCGGCTGACAAAACTGTCATTTCCGGGATTGCGGTCGAAATGACCGACGGCGGAATTATCGACGGGATAACATTCTCGAATATCTCGATGCGCGATGTACAGACCCCGATCTTCATCAAACTCGGTGACCGCAAACGCACCTACCGAAATGCTCCGGGCATCCTACGCAATGTCAGTATACGGGGAATTACGGCTATAGCCGAAAGCCTGATTCCGAGTTCGATAACAGGCATTCCGGGAACGATGGTCGAGAACATATCGCTCAGCGACATTCAGATCACCTGTCTTGGCGGCGGCACCCGGGCCATGGCGGAGCGGGATGTTCCCGAGCGAGCCGGGAAATATCCCGAAAACCGGATGTTCGGACACGACCTTCCTGCTGTGGCATTCTATGTCCGACACGCTCGGGGTATGCATTTCGACAATATTCGCGTAACGGTCCTGAAGCCCGATGCACGGCCTCTCTTCCGATTGGACGATGCTCATAATATACATATAGACCGTTCCCAACCTACAAACATGACACCAGAGAATTTTCTCCACTCCACGGAAAGTGACAACATATGGATTGACGGAAAAATACAAGCCGATATATGAAACCGACTAAAGCCCTTTTTATACTTATTCTGACCTGCGTACTGTATAGCCGGAGTCAAGCGGCCGTACCCGATTATCTCAACTCCGCACTGCCGGTGGAAACCCGTGTGGAAGATCTGATGGCGCGTATGACCCTCGAAGAAAAAATCTGCCAAATGTGCCAGTATGTGGGTATCGAACATATCCTTGACGCCGAAGAGCGCCGCAACAGAAACCTTGCGGAAAATCAGGACGCCTATGCCTTCTATCCGGGACTGAGCATCCCCGATCTGGAAAAGCTCGTCACCGAAGGACGTATCGGCTCATTTCTCCATGTGGTTTCACCGGCCGAGGCCAACAAACTGCAGGCCCTCGCCCAACGAAGCCGGCTGAAAATACCTCTGCTGATCGGTATCGACGCCATCCACGGCAACGGCATGGTGTCGGGCTGTACGGTCTACCCCAGTCAACTGGGTATGTCCTGCACATGGGACCCGGCACTCGTGGAACAAGCTGCATGCTACACGGCCCGGGAGATGCGGGCCACAGGTTCACAATGGGCTTTCTCTCCCAATCTGGACATCGCCCGAGACGCCCGCTGGGGCCGGACGGGAGAAACTTTCGGCGAAGACCCGTTTCTGGTAACACAAATGGGCGTGGCGATGATCGGAGGTCTGCAGGGCGATAACCTGCAAGAAAGTGTACTCGCCTGTGCCAAACATCTGGTCGGAGGCAGTGAGCCGATCAACGGTCTGAATGTCGCCCCGACGGACCTGTCGGAACGCACGCTCCGGGAGATTTACCTTCCGCCTTACAAAGCAGCTGTAGAAGCCGGGGCACAAACCTTCATGCCGGC
>ERZ791923.4089-NODE-4089-length-10266-cov-4.137401_pt1 | contig 10266 bp, 9 predicted proteins | sample MGYA00510133_ERZ791923 | MGnify/ENA primary metagenome ERZ791923 (study PRJEB30046, sample SAMN00792106) | human gut metagenome | study: EMG produced TPA metagenomics assembly of the A metagenome-wide association study of gut microbiota in type 2... | reverse complement strand
GACCGTATGCTCACTGAACTGCTGGATACGGACAGCGGGCTGCTTGTCAGCCTCCATATCCGCAGCATGGATCAGAACGAGGCGATCAAGACGGTCAAGCGGAAAATCACCGACATTGACAGTATGAAGATCGACGCGCAGAAAAAGGCGGTGCGAGAAGGTTTCGATATGGATATCATCCCCACTGACCTCGCCACCTACGCAGGCGAGGCAAAGAACATCCTCCGTGATCTGCAAAGCCGGAATGAGCGAATGTTCCTGATGACCTTCCTGGTGGTGAATTTTTCGGACAGCAAGCAAAAACTGGAGAATGACCTTCTCCGTGCGGCAAGCGTGGCGCAGAAATATAACTGCTCCCTGGTGCGGCTGGACTTCCAGCAGGAGGACGGCTTCGTGTCGGCTCTGCCCCTGGGTGTCAACCGCATTAAGATACAGCGCGGGCTTACCACTTCGGCGGTGGCGGTGTTCGTTCCCTTCACCACACAGGAGATTTTCCACGGCGGCGAAGCTCTCTACTACGGGCTCAATGCCACTTCCGGCAATATGATCCTTGCTGACCGCAAAAAGCTGAAAACGCCCAACGGCATGATCTTAGGTACGCCCGGCAGCGGCAAGAGTTTTTCTGCAAAGCGTTCCATCGTGGGTGTGTTCCTGAACACAAAGGACGATATCCTGATCTGCGACCCGGAGGCGGAATATTTTCCGCTGGTGAACCGTCTGGAAGGCCAGGTCATCAAAATCTCACCTACCAGCACGCAGTATGTGAACCCTATGGATATCAACCTCAATTACAGCGAGGACGATAACCCGCTGGCGCTGAAATCCGACTTTATCCTGTCGTTCTGTGAACTGGCGGCAGGCGGACGGAACGGTCTGGAGCCGGTGGAAAAGACGGTCATTGACCGTGCCGTGCGGATCGTGTACCGCCCCTATATCGCAGCCCCCCGCCCGGAGAATATGCCGCTGCTGGAAGATTTGTATGACGAGATCAAACGGCAGCCGGAGCCGGAGGCACAGCGGATCGCGGCGGCACTGGAACTGTATGTGCATGGCAGCCTGAATGTTTTTAACCACCGCACCAATGTGGATATCAACAACCGCATTGTCTGCTTCGATATCAAGGAGCTGGGAAAGCAGCTCAAAAGCCTGGGTATGCTGGTGATCCAGGATCAGGTGTGGAACCGTGTTTCCCAAAACCGGGATCAGGGCAAATCCACCTGGTACTTCGTGGACGAGTTCCACCTTCTGCTGCGCGGCGAGGTCGGTGCCTGGAGCGTGGAGATTTGGAAACGCTTTCGCAAATGGGGCGGTATCCCCACGGGGATCACGCAGAACATTAAGGACCTGCTTTCCTCCCCGGAGATCGAGAACATCTTTGAAAACAGCGATTTTGTGTACCTTCTGAACCAGGCCAGCGGAGACAGGAAGATTCTCTGCGAGCGCCTGAATATCTCCAACCAGCAGGCGGCGCATATCAGCAACGCAGGCCCCGGCGAGGGGCTGATCTTCTTCGGCAATGTGATCCTGCCTTTTGTGGATGACTTCCCGAAGGACAATGAACTTTACAGCATTATGACGACAAAACTTGGTGAAACCGGGAAAGGAGAAAACGAACATGAATGATCCCCGCTATTTGCATACGGAAGAAAAACAGGAGGGCGAAACCTTCTTTGATGTGATGAACCGGCTGATTGCCAGAAGCAAGGCGGTCACGGCAGATATGGAGGCGGTCCTTGCGGAGCTGGAAAGTGAGATCGAACCGTTCCGGGCGCCGAAGGACCATGAATAAACTGACCCATGTGAGCCTGTTTTCCGGCATTGGCGGTCTGGACCTGGCGGCGGAGGCTGCCGGGTTTGAAACCGTCTGCCAGTGTGAGTGGGCGGATTTTCCGCACTCCGTCCTCTCCGCACGATGGCCGGATGTTCCCAGGTTCCGGGATATTACTACTTTTACGAAGGAGGCGTTTTTTGAAAAAACAGGACTTGAAACAGTTACCGTTATCTCAGGCGGCTTTCCCTGTCAGCCCTTCTCCACCGCCGGAAAACGGAAGGGCTTTGCGGATGAACGCTACCTGTGGCCGGAAATGTGCCGCGTTATTACCGAGCTGCGGCCCCGTTGGGTGCTTGGGGAAAATGTTGCTGGCTTCATCAATATGGGGCTCGACAAAACGATCTTTGACCTGGCAAAAGCGGGATACGCTGTTCTCCCATTCGTATTTCCGGCTTGCGGCGTCGGCGCATGGCATGAGCGCCAGCGAACTTTTATCGTCGCGGCTGATGTTTCCCACACCCCTTGCCTCCGACAACAACACCGCCAGGGACGCGGCAAGCCTGGATGTGTTCCTGTCGGACAATGGGATATTCCGCAAGAGGAACCGAAACGGGGCGATCTGGAGCCTCAGCCTGTCGGCGGCGGTATTCTATCTGACCCCGGTGGCGTCGGACGGTTTCCGCTCGACCTTGAAGCCATCAGCCTTCGATCCGGCGAAGAAGGACGGGAATCTGTCGGCGCAGATCATCTCTCAGGAACAGCCGGTGTCCGAAACGGCGGCGCTGAATCCGGATTGGGTGGAATGGCTCATGGGCTTCCCGAAAGGATGGACGGACGTATCCTCTGGGCCGCCGAACCGGAAGGAATCCCCCGCATGACCGAGCGCATGGATGACCGGGCGCTGCGGCTGAAAACATTGGGAAATGCGGTCTGCCCACCCCAGGCCTATCCCATTTTTCGCTATATCGCCATGATCGAGAATGGCACCTGCGGTGACTTCTGCCCCTATGGAAAGGAAGGTGGCTGCCTATGAGGGAATTGAAAGCGACCGATAAGATCACGCAGAAAATGACCCGTGACGGTGCGGTATCGGAAAACCTTGCCACGGGAGAGGTGGAACATATCAGCAGCCGGGAGCCGGAAACGGAACTGTCCGCTTCTTCGGAAGAATCCGCTGGCGCTGCGGCTGACCTTGCCCTGCGTGCGGCGGAACACCATGAGAAGAAAAGCGCACGAAAGGCGGAAAAGGCTGACACCCAGGCGGTGCGGGATGGTTCTGCCGCAAGGCAGCGCCCGTCCTCCCGCCTGCAATTTACCGAGGAAGAACGTGCCGATCCCGTACTTGGAAAGTACATCGACCGTTCCGACCGTGCGGCGGACAGGCTGGACGCGGCAAAAGCCGCTATCCCCACAAAGAAAGTTCTCCGTACCGAGCGTGTTTTTGACGAGACAGCCGGAAAAGGCAAAACGCAGCTTCACTTTGAAGAAGTGGAGAAACGCCCCAATGGACGCCTGCGGCACAATCCGCTTTCTCGGCCGGTCCATGAGATCGTCCACGCTGCCCATGCGAAGGTGCATGAGGTGGAACAGGAAAATGTGGGTGTTGAGGCCGGACACAAGGGCGAGGTGCTGACGGAGCGTGGGCTTGCTTACGGAAAAGGCAAAGTCCGTGCCGCCGTCCACCATCACCGCACAAAGCCCTGGCGTGATGCGGCGAAGGCAGAGCAGGCTTCTTTTAAGGCAAACGCCGACTACCTTTACCAAAAGGCACTGCATGATGATCCTGTATTGGCGGCTTCTAACCCGATATCCCGCTTTCTGCAGAAACAGCGGATCAAGCGGAACTATGCAAAGGAGCTGCGACAGGCAGAGAAAACCGCAAAGAACACAGCGGCCACGGCGAAAAGTGCGGCGCAGAAAGCAAAGGACGCCTTCAAGGAAACATTCCTCTACATCAAACACCATAGCCGGGCGGTTCTGCTGGTGATCGGCATTGGCGCCTGTGTTGCCCTGCTGTTTGGCGGGGTATCTTCCTGTTCCATGATGGCGGGCTCCGGCGTGGGCGGTGTATTTACTTCTTCTTATCTCTCCGAGGATGCGGATATGCTGGCTGCGGAGGCGGCCTATTGCGAATTGGAGCAGGAGCTTCAATATGAGCTGGACCACTATGAGGCTCTGCACCCCGGATATGACGAATACCGTTTTGATCTGGACGAGATCGAACATGACCCTTATGTGCTGATCTCCATTCTCACGGCGTTCCATGAAGGGGGTGTTCTTAGATTATCATATCAAGTGCAACACCGCGCCAAAAAAGGAAAGACATTGCGTGCGCTTTGTGTTAGAATGAAGCTACCACACACCAACTAACAGGAGGCGCAGACAATGTCTTACCACCAGTTTACATCAGATGAGCGGAAATGTCTATGGGAACTTCACAGGAAAAACCTCAGCATTCGAAAGATTGCTGATGCGCTGGGAAGAGCTCCTTCCTCTGTTTCTCGTGAATTGCGGCGGAATCGCAGTGAGAAAGGAACGAGGCATCCTTTCCCTGCCCACAAAAAGGCGAAGGCACGGCGCAGACATCTCCGCAACTCTTCTCTCCAGACTGACCTTGAGCTGAGAGCGTATGTCATTGATGGTCTCAACCATTTTTGGACTCCTGAGGAAATTGCGGGACGCTGGTCGCTTGCTCATCCTGACCGCCCGGTCAGTTTCGCCACCATTTACCGCCACATTAAGCGAAAACTGCTTCCCGGAATTGAACCGAAGACCCATCTTCGCCGCCGTGGCAAGCGGAAAGTCAACCGCAATGCCAACTTCAACACCATTCATCCTGACCGCATTATCCCTGACTGGCCTGATGAAATTAAGAACAGGTTACGCATCGGAGATTGGGAAGGCGATTCCATCGTCGGAGCGAAGGGCAAAGGCGCGGCTGTCACGCTTGTTGACCGCTGTTCGGGGTTCATCACTGGCGGCCTTGTTGCCACACGCTCGGCCGCTGAAACTCGGCAAGCCATTCTCGATGCCTTGGAAGGACTGCCTGTTTGCTCTCTTTCTTTAGACAACGGTTCTGAGTTCGCTGAGTTTCGCCAGTTGGAAGAAGCGCTCGAAGCTCCCATTTTCTTCGCGGAACCGCACAAGCCTTGGCAGCGCGGCTGCAACGAAAATGGCAATGGCCTTCTTCGCTTCTTTTTCCCTAAGGGCTGCGATTTTCTTGCCGTCTCTCCGGAGTATTTCGCCGCCGTTATCGACTTGCTGAATCACAGACCCCGCAAAAGATTAGGCTGGCGCACCCCTTTTGAGGTCTTTTTCGGTGTTGCACTTGCTTGACAATCTACCGCTTTCAGGTGACAGCCATGAGTCGGGAGCAGATGGAGGCAGCCGGTTATGGCGTCCACCATATTTCCAATGATGGAAAGTATTTTATCATGGGAAACGGTACACGGGCCTTTGCCGTGGTAGCGGAACAGCCGGAAAAGGATAATCCCCTCCGCACAGCGGAAATGACGTTGGAGGATGACTACGGCATGATCGACGGCGTTATCAACAACGGCAGACGCGGCGAAGAATTGGAAAAAGCCCAGGAGTACGCAGAGCGGACAACGCCGGAGAAGCCTTCCATCCGTGAGAGGTTGGAGGACGCAAAACGGGAGTGTGCCGAGTACAAGCCCCCGGAGGGCAAGAAGCCCGGCCGTGATGTGCCGGAGCATGACTGCCTATGAGCCGAAGCAAGAAATGGCGGCTGGAATGGGCGTTCTTCCTGGGCGAGAACGGCAGAGGCAGTATAACTATATCTGCAAAAAATGTGTTCACGGCTGCAAGCAGAGTTTCCGGGCGTGTCTGGTCGCTTGTCCGCATTACAGTTCCAAACGATCTAAAATTTGTGAGGATAAGGGTAGAAAAACCGCAGAATAATTCCCTGTATCCGTACTTTCAAAGAGAGCCTTTATGATTTCTCATGTGTCGGTCTGCTTGCTGGCACATAGAGAAAATGGCTCGATTTCAAACACTTTCTGACACATAAAACGGGAGTACAGCTTTTCGGTTCATCCGATTGGCTGTACTCCCGCTTTTTTTATTTATTTTCGTCATTATCAGGCTTTTCCGTTTCCGCTACACTTTCTATCATGTCAACGACTACGGCATTAAGCTGTGCGGCGTTCTGCGATGTAATGACCGGCCGCCCGGTATCCTTTTCGATATCCTGTCGAACCTGGCCAGCATAGCTGCCGCCGCGACGGGCAATCTTCTGACTTTCAGAAAAGCCTTCCGGCTGGTGTGCCTTTGACAACTCTGTGGTTGTCGCCTCCGCCAACATATTCAGCACAATTTCCATCGTACTCATATTGTCACGGAGATTTTCCTTTTTCAGCCCTTTCAGCTTCTTATATTGCCGCGTAGTCATGCCGGACCATGCTTTCGTGATCTCATCGGTGAGAATGGCATATTCTTTGCCTTGCTGTACGCCGCGCTCCTGCCATTCGGCGGTAAGCTCATTACGGACACGGATAGAAAGAAGTCGCTGATGAATCCAGTCTGTATCATATCCCTTTTTTTGATAGGTCTCTAATGCACGGTCGATTGCCTGTTCCGGGTCAATCGTTTCTTCAATGCGTTCACGGCCGACCTGAGCAAGCCAGAGTTTGAACGGTTCGGCTTTTGGTGATGGGATGGACTGAATAATGCGTAAAAGCTGTTCGGCCGTTGCCGCCAGCACTTTACGCTTTTTGCCTGTTGCGCCCATCATTGCTACCTGGGGACAATTTGTCCCCAGGTAGCTTGCAAGCTGTTCATCACGCTTACGCATTTTTTTGAGATAGTCTGTTGGATTGGAGCTATCTGTCAGGACGGCGATAACATCCACAACAGAGAAATACCATTCTTCCTGTTCTTCGTCCCATGCGGTGCGTATTTTTCTATCTTCAAAAAGCTGGATGGAATTGCTTTCGTCCATACGCTTCAACCTCCTTAGAGTATGTATTTTCATTTTACCATGAAAGGGGTTCTATTTCTATAAGAGAAGCAAATTTCGCCGTAGTAGGCGTTTTGGAAAGGTTCATGTGCTTTATTGCCACACTAAAAAACTTAATTCAAACAATTTTTATTACGCAAAACGGGAGTACAGCTTTTCGGTGAAGTTTCCGAGGGCTGTACTCCCATTTTTGTGCTTTCAGAAGCGAATTCCTAATAAGCCACCATCTTCTTGCTCATCTGAAATTCGAAGTACGATACTGTCATTGAATTGCTTAGTAAATTCGTCATCAAACTCCTGATACGGCACCATGTCAGAATTGATAAGGCATATATATTGAAATCCAAGCTCAACGCTCTTTAACTGAGCAAGCATCAATGCTCTTGCAACTTGCCTTTCATCGACCCCATCAAAAATTGTACTATCATGCACCAGAAAATCAGGATAATGTGCTTTTGAATGTCCCAACTCAGCGAGAACCATATCATAGCAAAAGACTTTCATGTAGTTTACGCCTTGACTGCGAGAACTCTTGATATCAACTCCAAAGGAATACCCGCTTTCCTTCAAATCAATAGTTAATGTTCCCGCTTCTGGGTACAAGAACTCTGTGTTTGCCTTGAATAAAGAAATGGCTTGTTCACGGGTTTGAATCCTCTCGGTATAGTCTTGCCGAGATTTTAGTAAAAGTTCTTGACTTTCAATTTTTAAGCGGCTTTTACTATCTTCAATATATTCTGCTGATTCAAGCCGCTTCTTCGCATCTTCTAAGAGCTGTTTTGCTTTTGCATAGCGATCCTGAATAAGTACATACTCGGCTAATGCGCCATGAGTTTCCAGTACTTTCATTAACTCTGCACGCTGAGAACTTAAATTCTCAATTTGCTCATTCAGCTTGTCAATTTCTTTGCGTAAAGAAATAATCTCACTATGGAGATATTCCCTACGATTTGCGACAATCGTTTTATGAAAATTGATTACATCGGAAAGAGGTTGAAGAATTGAATCTCGGAATAGAATCCCTGCTTCGGAATAAATCTTTTCAATGTCAGCAATAGGGAGTTCCGGTGTTTCATCACTATAGCTTGTCTCATATCTTTCCAGTAGTTGTTGACGAAGAATAAGCATATTGGTGCACGAGTGAATTCGTTCAGTCAAGTCATTAGCGTCCTTAGAAATTTCCTCATACTGGGGGTGGATTTGAAATGCTTCTAACTGCTCTTTAAGTGCATCAACATCATTTTGACGAGTGATAACTTCGGTGCTTAGTTCACCAATGTTTAGGCTAAACGCTCCAATGACGCCAGATTGTGCAGCATGTTTATAGTCATCAATTCCTTTCTTCTTTTCCTTTAGACTCTGAAATTGAGCAGCATATTCCATGCTTAGATTTAGAAAATAAGCGTTGCATGCCTGTACACTGGAGGCTTTTTGACGAGAAAAGAACTCAAAAGCACTCTTATATCCTTCAACATTTTTTCGAACTGCATAAGAAATTAATTCTCGAAATGTCGGAAGATACTGTTGGCTATTATCAACCATTTCAATGCCATAGAATTCTGTCAACATTACTTTGTTGAAAATTCCGGGGGAAACATAGTAACGATGTTTAATCTGATCGTACTTACAGTCAAAGTCGAGAGACGATAATTCTCCATCAATATAAAGTTTTCCTGGACAATCCGTAAAGCGTTCGATACAATATGCTTTCCCTCTGACATCTATTTTTAAGATGAAAGACCAGCCTTTAAGGTTTTCATTCTTAAATACGGAATTTCGAGTCACCTGAGAACCTAAGCAAAAATGTATGATTTCAACCAATGTTGTTTTTCCAGCACCATTTCGTGTACGCTTTTCTTCGGTATCACTACCACGCTTACGATCGGCCAAAACAACATTAAAACCAGAATGAAACACTACCGGTTTGAATTTTGGATTATTGCTTCTAACTGAGTGAATCATTCCTACACCTCACAATCAAACCATCCTTTATGCTAATAGCGCCAATTAAATACAGAAAATCTAACGTTAGCAAAAATTTCTCATAATTTACTAAAGTTTCATGAGTTTTAGATTTATCCCATAGTAACGATACGGTTTGCGGTTCAGAAATTTCATCTAATACGATGGCACCACAGTTTAATAAAGAATACTCAAGTTTTATATTTTTGTCTGGCAAAATCATTTTTCGAACACCTCACACTTTTCGAAAAAGTAGGTTAGTATGCCAAGACCTGCCGCTTTATAGGAAAAATCAGAATTATTCCCGCTTGCAAAAGTCCAAAGCTCATCAAAGATTTCATAGTTGTCTAATCCATTCGATTTCAGTTCTCGATACTTTTGAGCCATAATATTAGTCAATTTTGCAGCAAATAACGGGTCTGGGTGCCTGTTTAAGTAATCTGCAATCGTGAAATTGCTGGATAACCCCATTGTTATATACTTTTGAACATCTAGCAAAGAATTTTTCTTGATTTTCTCATCGATTTTCAACAGAGAAAAAGATGAGTTTGTTTGCGCAGGCGCTGTTGATGATACTAAATACTTTGCCAGCACTTCTAATTCAGCAAAACTGTAAGAAATAGATTTTTCCTCTAATTTTTGTGTAACCCATTGTTCGTGTTGCGCTTTTAGAGCGAATAGTTCATTTGCTGGATATGAAGCCACATCCGTATCAATCTTCTTATGACAATTACAACAAAGAAAAATTAAATTTTGCTCACTATTTACGAAAGAAGAATCTTTAGTTGAGTCATATCGTGCAGCATCGGGCTTTTCACCATAAATATGAGCGTTTTCACCAACACATGCAGCAGAAGGGTTTACAACATCGACCAAAATTGTTTTGCACATGGCACAACGATTTCCGCTTTTTGTATGTAATAATCGCTCATCTCTCTTTGAAATAGTAGCCTTGTTCGACATCTTCTCACCCCAGTACATATAATAATCCATAATCATTATACTTTGGTTAGAAAGATAGGTCAATATGGCTTCCATTATTTCTGTTATAATTGAAAATCATGCGCATGGTTCAATTCCTTTGGAACGGTCAGCAGCCCATCCACATTTTGCTTGACGGTCTCGTATTCCTGGGCTTTGGTTCTTGCGGCTTTGTATTCAGCAAGGAGCCGTTCCTTTTCTGCGTTGAGATTAGCAAGCTCCGTTTTCATGCTTTCCGTTGTCGGCAGCGGCACAGCCCCCATCCGTTTCAATTCTCTGGCGGCCGCTTCAAAAAGGATGATCTCGCTCTCATGCCCCCGCAGGAACTTTTCTTTATCATTCGATTTACGGTATCTTTCATAAAGCGGCTTTAGCTGACGGTAAGTTCCGGCGTGCTTCATCACAAGGGCAAGTTCGGCACTTCTGGTTTCTATCCGCTTGATCTCTGCATGAGCGGTATCCCTGCGTGCGGATACTGCGCTCAGTTTGCTTTCCAGTTCTCCATAGCTGCTTATCCCATGTTCGGTCAGGAAATTCATGGTCTTGGCGGCCTGTTTCAGATTGTTCAGCTTCG
>ERZ791923.4084-NODE-4084-length-10280-cov-2.942005_pt1 | contig 10280 bp, 9 predicted proteins | sample MGYA00510133_ERZ791923 | MGnify/ENA primary metagenome ERZ791923 (study PRJEB30046, sample SAMN00792106) | human gut metagenome | study: EMG produced TPA metagenomics assembly of the A metagenome-wide association study of gut microbiota in type 2... | reverse complement strand
CGCCGTTGTTGCCCTTGCCGCAGACGATGAGCAATGCCCCACCCTGCGGAAGGTGCGCCCGCAGCTGGGTGTAGGCGGCCAGTCCGGCGTTTTCCATCATTTGCAGATAGGGCAGGCCGTGGGCGTTGCCTGCACGCTCGATCTTCTTCATCTGCGCAGCGGTCACAATACGGTGCTTCATAATTTGTGCCTTCCTTTATCACGGTATGACATTTTGTAATCAACTGTACAAATTATAGCAGTGCCGTGCCCGTTTTGGGCACAAAAAAGCGGGTCATGTCGGTCTGCTCCAGCGCCAGCAGCTTTACCTTTCTGTCAATGCCTCCGGCATATCCGGTCAGGCTGCCGCCGGTGCCGACCACGCGATGGCACGGAATGATAATAGAAATTTTGTTATGCCCGACAGCGCCGCCCACGGCCTGCGCGGACATCCGTGGCCTTCCCTGCTTTTCCGCAAGCTGCCGCGCGAGCTCACCGTAGGTCACGGTCTGCCCGTAGGGAATTTGCAGCAGCAGCGCCCACACCGCCTGCTGAAACACCGAACCAGCCGGGTGCAGCGGCGGCAGAAAGCCCGGCTCCCGCCCCGCAAAGTAAAGGTCCAGCCAGCGCCTGGCCTCGGAAAGGACCGGCGTTTCCCGTTCGGTATGCTCGGCGGGCAGTCCGTCGGCAAAATATTTCGCGCCGTCGAACCACAGCCCTGTCAGCCCGACCTCGTCCGCCGCCAGCAGGATACGGCCCAACGGGGCATCATAATGCTGAATATATGTCATCGTATATGCACCTCACCGGCTGAAAAACAGGCCGTAGCGGCCCGCAGCCTTTTTATCATTATACCGCATTCCGCTGCAAAGCTCTATCCGTATTTTGCAAAATATCCAAGACTGTTGCCTTTCAGACCGTCTAAAAATTGCATTCTCGCCTTATTGCGTGTGTAGGGGCGACCATTGGTCGCCCGCCAGCCTACCGCCGCAGCGCATTTTTCGGGACAGTTTTCTTGCAAGGCAAACGGGCACGGGCGAGCAATGCTCGCCCCTACAAGAGTTTTTCGACAGTCTGACAGAGTCAACACATCTTTCAATTCTTGTTGCTGTTCTCGGTTTGTATTTATTTGTCACTTATAATCTTTGTTTTTTCTTTACAGCAAAAAGCAGCAGCCTGCATGTTGCAGGCTGCTGCCAAATAATACTTATACATCCTCAAAGACAGACATATCAAACTTAAACGCTCCCGCCGGATCCAACGATGTGAGCTTCTGCTTGCCAGCCGCGATGATCAAAGCACTGTTTTCAATCGTATCGTTATAAACAACCGTGCGATAATACTGTGCAGACTTCCTTTCGGTTGCTTTTTCAAACATCTCCGTAAATTTTACACACAGTCCCAGAGCCCATGTTTTCAGCCCGGCATTGTCATGGATGATTCGGTTTAAAGAATCCAGTGTTTCCTCCGCTTGGTCACGCTTGTTGGTGTTTGTCAGGATCTTAGCCGTGTATGTGAAAATATCATTGCAGATATTTTTCTCGTTGTCCGTCAGCTTATCCTCATACGAAGCATAGTCTGCTTTGTTTCTGATCTCCGTAGTTGCTTTTCTATACTTCATTTTCAAAATATCTGTGCTAAATGGCTCTGTAATATGCTGGGCTGCTTTTTCCGCACTCTGGGTTTTCTTCTTTCTGGAATCCCTTACAATTTCGTCATCGTGCGTATTTCTATCATGATAGGAGCGGACATCCCTCATTTCCGTTTTGTTCTTGTATTTGATGAAAATATACAGGTATTCATATTTGCGAACACCGCGCTTGCGCGCCGGGGCATAGTCAAACCAAAGATCCGTCATCTCATTGATTTCTTTCTTAACGGTCTTTAAAACATTCTTTTCAAACTCTGTAAAAGTCTTGTACTTTTCAGACAGCGGTTTTTCGCGGTCAAACTTTTTCTTGTCGGCAGATGCCGGATCCTTTTTCTTTTTGCTCTTTGTGGACTCTCTCTCTGCCTCTGTAGGTGCAGAAAGCAGACCTTTAAACTCATCAATATTGAATTTTTTATACTTATAACCCGTCAGCTCGTCGCGCTTTGAGGAGAACTTATTCAGGATCTCATCATTTACCGGCTGGAATACAAGGCCGTTCGTATAGCCATAGTCTCTGTTTCCATTGTCATAGGAGAGTATGATTTCATAAACGCGCATAGAGTAGGTGCTTTTCATCATCAGCAGATATTCGATGCTGTAAGAGGTATAGTTGCTGGTAAGCTGCGCAATATCCTTCCAGATGTCCTGGTTAAAGCGCAGGCGAATCTCTTTCTTGTCGAAATCGACCTCAGAACCTTTTTGCAGCCAGGAAATGGAGCGATACACCTTACTGCCGGGTTCTTTCTTGACCCAGAAGGTACGATTTTCCAAATTTTCTATAGTTTCCTTCAGATTCAGCGCATAAGTCGTATCCACCGTGCGCACTCCGGTCAACTTGGCAAAATCATTGAAAGTGATTGAATAATATTTGGATGCATCCTTATCATTTTTCTGGTCGATTTTAGACATGAGCATAAAGAGAACCTTTTGCTCATTTCTGGGCAGAGAGTACTTTGTCCGCTGGATCAGGTCATTACTTTTGGTAATATAAGAGCCAAAGCCGACAGGAGAGTGCTGCCATTTCGCAATCGCTTGCTTTTTTTCGCGGACCTCATCATCAGAAAGGACCTCTCCAACTAAAGATTCTTCGTTTTCATCAATGGACGAATTTGTTTTGTTCATATCCATTACTTATAGCTGTACAAGGAGGGGCTTAAAATAATTACGATATACAGCTATATATTCCTTTCGTTAGATGTTACAATACAAATAGGTACACAAATATCATTATACTGATAATATTACTATACTATTTGCCGACTGTCAACGAAAAAATGTTTGGAGCTTTTCTATTTTTTAAATTTTGCTTTTTTCTCTTTTACACTTATTTATCTTATATTTTACTTTTTACTTATTTATTATAATATGTAGAAAGAGAGGTTTCCACATGCCAGCGGAGAGGAAAAAACACTTGGCGAAAGAGATTTCCACACCGGATGCAAGAGGTTTAAAAGGCTGTAGAAAGAGATTGCTACAGCCCAATCAGCCAAAATAAGCATGTAGAAACCTCTTTTTTGCAGTGGAAGAATCTCTGTTTTCAAAATTTTTTCTGTATACTGCCTGTTGCGGCTACAAATTGTGCAGGGCGGAAATCTTGCCTTTGCGATAGCGGGAGAGCATTGCCGTGCAAACATAGGTGGAGAGTGTTATAGCCGATTTTTCCGGTGTAGTAACCTCTCTTTGCACAAGCATCGGAAAACGCCGGCGCTTGAATTAGGATAGTGTGCATAGAAGCAGGGGAGAGAGTAAAACAAAAATTTCCCCTGCCGCGAGTGTAGAAATCTCCTTTTGCTGCTGCGAGTGATCTCTGCGGTAGGAGGTGCTCGATTTTTTCCGGTGTAGAAACCTCCTTTTAGGAATTGATTCCAAAACACTATATATTGGTGTTGTGGATCAACTAACATACTTATTCTTGCACAAAGAGAGTCTATATAGGCAGAGACAGGAAAGGTAATAGTGGCGAACCAAGAGGTTACTACACATAAACAGCGTAAGATTTTTAAACAGAATAATAGGCGATATACCGATATATAACTGGGCTGCGAAAAAGGAATTATCTGCACTAAAAAGAGATTTCCACATCAAAAGAACGAAAGAAAAGAGGAAAAAACACAGCCATGTACAGGAAGGCACTACCAAAGCAGCGTAGTGATAAAAAGATGTAAAACCACAACATATAGATATAGAGAACAAAATAGCACTTAAAAAAGCAAAAAAGCTGAGAGAAAAGATAATAGAAATGGGAAAAATCGTTGCAGATAAAATACAATAAGGAAATATTGTTATAATGTATACAGCATGTACACAGCGTAATGCGAAGATGATCCAGAGAGGTCCATAGTGGTGCAAAGTATGGCATAATGCAAAGTAAACATTTTTTTCGGGAATGAGATGTAGAAACCTCTCTTTTCACTGGACTTCCCGACTTCTTGATGAGAAAACCTCTTTTTGACGGACTTATCCACTTTTTCGGCAGTAATCCACAGGGATTGCGGGCTTAATGTACTTACATAAGGTGGATAAAAAGGATAGGTGAGTGGCTGTATAAGATACAATTTAATATACTAATAGGACAATATATGAAAAATATACAAATTGGTTCATACAATCTGTTCCAAAAAGGGAAATTATCCGATTGTTAAAGTGTAGAAACCTCTCTTTTAGGTGGGAGGGGAAGCCTTCGCAACACGAAACAAGCTGAATTTGAGAATGGACCTTGCAATAGGTAGAAAGCCGGATTATCGCCCCGTAGGTTATATGGCAAGTGCAGAAGAAAGGAAAGCAACATAAAGCAAATACCATCCAATAAGGTAAGGGCTATCTCAAGAGGGCAGGGAAGGGGAGGGGACTGGCAGCAGGATTGGGTTTGCGTTTGCTATAAAGGCATACAGTATTTGGGAAAGTTGCGATATGCTATAGCAGCGAGAGCAGCCGCCTTGGCAGTCAAGAGATCTCTTAGCGAACACAACAAAAAATCGAAAATAAAGTTACAGCAACAGGAATTGATGGAAAATGAAGCACGATGAATTTTTACAAGTACTCAGAAACCCTTTTCATTTTGCCACTTGCGATGCCGTACTCCGGGGGTGTAAAATAGTAAACATAAGTAAGCCACTGCAGTGGCGCAGACTGTCGAAAAAGGTGTGCTCACCCCTTGGCCCCCTCGCAGAGGGAGGTTTTTCGACAGCCTGAGCCGCTACAGCGGCAGGGCATATAGCGACAGGGGATGTAAGGTATGAAACGAATTTTGATCATTGATGGGCAGGGCGGCGGCATGGGCGCACAGCTTGCAAAGCTGCTGCTGCCTAAGCTGCCTGCGGATTGCGAGCTGCTGGCAGTGGGCACGAATGTGCTGGCAACCAGCGCCATGCTGAAGGCGGGTGCAGTGCGCGGTGCCACCGGGGAAAATGCGGTGGTGTACAACGCCGCCAGAGCCGATGTTATCCTTGGGCCCATCGGTATCTTGATGGCCAACGGAATCATGGGAGAGGTTTCTCCCAACATGTCGGTGGCGATTTCCGGCAGTGAGGCAGCCAAGGTTTTGATCCCGGCGTCCGGCTGCGGGATCTTTGTGGCGGGCACGCAGGATTGCCGCCTTGACGAGTATCTGCAAAATGCCGTAGCACTTACGCTGCGTGCGCTGGACGCATGACGCCGCTGGCAACAGCCGCCGCCCCGATCCTGCAGACCGCACAGTTGGCCGCAGAAAACGGCCCGGCGCTGCTGGCCATTGACGGGCGTTGCGGCAGCGGCAAGTCTACACTGGCGGAATTTCTGGCGGGGCAGCTGGGCTGCCGGGTAGTGCATACCGATGATTTCTATCTACCGCTTGCTGCGCGCTGCACGAACTGGCAGGAGCAGCCCGGCGCGAATATAGATTTCATTCGGCTGCGAAACGAGGTTCTGCAGCCGCTTTTGCGCGGCGAAACGGCGCTCTATAATGCATACAGCTGTGCGGCGGGAGCTTTCCTGCCGTCTAAGCCGTTTGCTGCCGCGCCACTGACGATTCTGGAGGGCAGCTACAGCCTGCATCCGGCGCTGCAGACTGACTTTGCGGTGCGTGTGTTTGTTACCTGCCCGCCCGATGTGCAGGCGGTGCGCCTGCGGGCAAGAGAGGGTATACGTTACGCAAATTTTGCGCAACGGTGGATCCCGCTGGAGGAAGGGTATTTTGCTGCCCATGATCCAGCCGCACGCTGCAATTTTGTACTGGACACGGCGGAGATTTTTGTGTAATATAGTAAGCGGACCTATGGCATAACTGCATGGTTCCCGCTATAGCGGGCTTGAAGGATGCAGGAATGCCCTTATGAAAAAGCCAGGAAGGCAGTGCCCAGAAGGGTGCGCGGTTCAAACTTTTTGATAAGGGTGATATGTTGTGAAAAACCAGAATACAAAAAAATTGGCTTATGCAGCGCTGTTTTTGGCGCTGTGCCTCGTGCTGCCCATGCTGACGGGCCAGATTCCGCAAATTGGCAGTATGCTGCTCCCGATGCATATTCCGGTGCTTTTGTGCGGCCTTGTCTGCGGCTGGCAGTACGGTGCAGCGGTGGGCTTTGTTGCGCCGCTGCTGCGCTCGGTCCTGTTCGGAATGCCTCCGATGTATCCGGTGGCTATTGCGATGGCCTTTGAGCTGCTGACCTACGGCCTTGTTATCGGGCTGGTATACCGCCGTATGGCTCAAAAGGGCGCGGCAGGGGTGTATGCAGCGCTGCTTACCGCCATGGCTGCGGGGCGGCTTGTCTGGGGCGTGGCTGAGGTCGTGCTGCTGGGCTTGGGCGGCAAGGCGTTTCCCGCCCAGGCATTCTTGGCGGGCGCACTGCTCAATGCCGTGCCGGGTATTATCGTGCAGCTGGTTCTGATCCCCGCTGTGATGGCGGCCCTGCAGAAGGCTGGAGCCGTTAAAGAATACGCCGAATAAGGCCGTTTGCTAAGAGGCTGCGCAGGAAGCGCAGCCTTTTTGCTGTGTGCGGCTGTATTGCAGCTCGCTTTGCACGATACAGCAACAGGAATCGCTCGCCCCATATTTTCGCAAATGAAAACAACAAAAGCTTGCAAGTACAGGCATTTTAGCCTTATCTTGCAAGCTTTTGTTGTTGCAGCGGTGAAAGTGGCCGACAGCCACTGTCTGCTGCTAGAGGAGCTCAGCCATACTGATCTGATCGACCAGCCAGCTTTCCTGTTTTGCCTCGTGGATCACATCGCCCGGCTGGCTGTGCCCGACCAAAAAGGGAGAAGCGGGGTCGTGCATACGCATATTCTGCGCTACAGTCACACGGCTGGCGTTGGCGTAGCAGTATAGGCAGCCGTGACCGCAGGTATTGTAGGCACCGATATCCGCCGTAAGGCAGCAGGCGCACTCCTTGCGGGCTGGCTTTTGCGGGGGCAGCCGCAGGGGACGGTGCAGCGCGGCCTCGAAAGTCCGTTGCGTCATGCAGCCGCTGCAATCGGCACCATAGCGGGCCAGCGCAGTGCCCTCGGCGCAGGGTCGTATCATCATGCCGTATTTTCTGCCAATCTCAATAAAAGCCTTTCCCAGCGTTTCGCGCTCAGTGAGTGGGACGCTTTTCACCTGCGGAAAATTCCGCCGTACCTTCTCGTAAAGGTCGATAAAGCTGATCACACAGGTCCTGGTATAGCCGGAAAGTGCAGATGCCATCTGCTCGAATTCAGCGATATGCCGCGCAGCGGTGTAGGTGTCGGAAAGAAAAATGGGGTCATACCGCCATGCGATACAATCGGGACCGACAATTTTTGACAGGGTGATAAAGTCCTGCAAGACCTGCGCCTTCGGCGGTACATGCGGCTCTATCTCCGGTCCGTAAGGGGTGATCGTGACAAACCAGTACTGCCCATAGGGGCGCAGCAGCTCCATGCGGGGGAGCATCGGTGCAGGATTTTTGGTGCAAAAGCCGATCAGGTCTACCACATCCGGGTTGATGGCATACCGCGTGACGGACTGCGGGTCATAAGGGTTGCGCACCAGCACAAACCCTGCACGCAGGCGGTTCGCAAACCACGTGCTGTAAAAGCCGGGTATATCGGTGCGGAAACCTGTTTGTAAAATCATAAAATGCCCTCCTGCTGGTGCAGCATACAACTTGCCGATTCTATACAAATTATAATACCATGCTGCAGAGCATTGCAAGGAGTCTGAGCGCCGCTGCAAAATTCTTCTTTTTAGCTGGTTCGTCTCTTAGGCCTCGATGGCTTTCTACCGGGCGTAGTGGGACAGCGTCTCTTCTATGGTGCGCTTGAACAGGCAGGTAGGGTATAACCGGGATACCTACCTCCTGTGCCGCCTGTGTGATCGTGTAGTGATGATACCGGAGCAGGTTCGCCGCAAACTGGATGCGGGTCAGGGTCACATAGTCGGTCAGGTTGCTGTGCACCTCCCGGTGGAGCCGGTCGGACAGATAAGAGCGGCTCAGGTTGAAGCGGGCAGCCAGCGTGGAAAGGGTCAGGTCCTCCTTCAGATGCAGGTTGATATAGTGGATGATATTGCGGATGACCACCGAATAGCCGGCGGTAGAGTACCGCGCTACCCGGTCACAATATTGCTGCAGCATCTCGACCACAAGGGCCTGCTCTTGCTGCTCGGTGGTGATTTCACCGGCGGCGAGCAGATAATCGTTATAAGGGGAAAGATCTGTGTAGTTTACCCAGTGGGTGCGGAAGGCGCTGCAGTTCATCGGTGCCAAATTTTTCTACAATCTGGACAAAAAGACGCTGGCCCAGATGGAGACCGAGCTGAAGGAAAAGCGCGGCTGATTTACTGTAATAAGACACGGGAGGTTTTTCCGGGGGGCTCCGGAAAAGCCTCCCGCGCTTTTGCGGTGCGCCGAGAATGAGTGCCTCCTGCGTGTTGAAAAGCACAGCGGGAACATGGTACAATTATCAAACCAAAGCACAGTACGATGAGGGAAGGAGAATAAGCACATGACGATTTTGATCGATGCAGACGGCTGCCCGGTGGTCGATCTGACCCTGCGGAGCGCAGGGAAAAAAGGTGTGCCGGTTGTGATTCTGTGCGATACATCCCATCGTATCGAGCGGGAAGGGGCACAGACGCTGGTATTTGACAAAGGCGCTGACAGTGTGGATTTTGCACTCGTCAACCGGGTGAAGCCCGGGGACTTGGTTGCGACGCAGGATTACGGTCTGGCAAGTATGTGCCTGGCAAAATGCGCGCGGGTGCTGAACCAGAACGGTTTGGAATATACGGCGGATAATATAGATGCGCTGATGCTGCAGCGGCATGAAAACAAAAAGCTCCTTCGCGCCGGCAAGCATCCAAAGGGGGCTGCAAAACGCACAAAAGAGCAGGATATCCGGTTTTGCGATGCGCTGGAACGGATTTTGAGCGGCACATCCGGCAATCAGCAGACGGAATGTGAAAATGTGTCATTTGCAAGGCAATAAAATGTACAATGTGCATTTTTTACAGGTGAATGGTAATTACAGAGCGTAGCTATGTGAAAAAAGCGCAAAGAAGAAATGTGCTTTTTGGGTGGATTTGTGCAGAAATGTACACTTTTCAGGGCGGCAAAACAGCACATTTTTGCCGATATTGCCGCTTGCTACATGAAATGTGGGATTAGCCATAAAATCATACGATATATCGGCATAATTTTCCTTTCGGAATGTGACATTTGGCACATGCTATGCGTAAAGAAGCTGCACACCGCCATAAAGAGCCTATGGGGGTGAACATAGTTTAACCGCAGAGAAATGGGATACGATACGCAATTCCGGCACGGTAACGCTGCTTTGAGTTGGTTACAAAAGTTTATGCGGAATGCTCCGCACAGCAATGCATACTGGTTGGAAGCGCAATGCAACAGATTCCTGGGTTTCAAAATACAACAATTTCCGGGAGACAAAAATGAACCCCGGAAAATGTTGTACTCTGCGTATTGAAAACACAGGTGAATTGGGCGCTTGTTCGATGCCTACTGGTCCGCAATAGCAAAATAAGGATACAAATCAAAGCGTACAAAAGAAAGAAAAGCGCAAGCAGCATATCCTTGCCCTGCAGAGAGAATGGATTCCGGTATTCTTCCGCAGAAAGCAAGATAACAGGACTAATTTTCCGGATTTTTCCTTGTGATTTAGTGGCGCGATAAACTATAATAAGCATAAGGCAAGCAAATGCGATGCCGGTAACAGATACTGTGCAGGCAAGTGAAGGGAAGTAACGCAATGAAGATGCTTTTCAAGCAACGGATGTTCTCCTGGTTCGACAGCTATGATATTTACGATGAATATGGGAATACCCTGTTTGTGGTCAAGGGTCAGCTTTCCTGGGGGCATTGCCTGAGAATCTTTGATGCGGCGGGCTGCCAGGTTGGCTGCGTCAAAGAAAAGATATTTACATGGATGCCCCAATTTGAGCTCTACACAGGTGAGGATGATTATGTGGGGTGCCTGAGCCGAGAGCTGACGCTTTTCCGGCCCAGCTACCATATCGACTGCAATGGCTGGCGTATTGAGGGCAGCTTTTGGGAATGGGACTATGACATCCTTGCCCCCAGCAGGCATACCGTGGCGCATATCGCTAAGGAGCTTTGGAATTGGACCGATACATACACCATTGAGGTTGCCGACCCAAGAGATGCCCTCTGCGCGCTGATGGTCGTGCTTGCGATCG
>ERZ791923.4076-NODE-4076-length-10300-cov-3.241581_pt1 | contig 10300 bp, 9 predicted proteins | sample MGYA00510133_ERZ791923 | MGnify/ENA primary metagenome ERZ791923 (study PRJEB30046, sample SAMN00792106) | human gut metagenome | study: EMG produced TPA metagenomics assembly of the A metagenome-wide association study of gut microbiota in type 2... | reverse complement strand
CCGCCCCGATCTACAACGACACCATCTCGGTCAGCAAGAACTCCGAGATCATGGACGCTGACCTGATCGCCGCTCTTCAGGACGCTTTCATCAACATCGGCAACACCGAAGAAGGCAAAGCCGTCATCGCCATCTACAGCCACAACGGCTATCAGAAAGCGCAGGCCTCCGACTATGACAACGAGCGCGCCGCGCAGAAGCTCATTCAGGAGCTGACCGCAGCAAACTAAATCGAACTTTCCCACGCGGGGAGGACTTGCACGGCAGATACCTTCCGCTGTGCGGTCTTCCCCGCGCTTTTTATCATCAGGGGTCCAGCCGAAACCTGTCAGCAGGTATCGTCCGCGCTGCCGGGCTTCCGCTGCACCCCGGAAATGAGGACGCTTTATGATCATATTTGACCACGTATCCAAGGTATATCCCAACGGCACAATCGGACTCGACGACGTGAGCCTGCGCATTGAAGACGGCGAGTTTGTCGCGATCATCGGCCGCTCCGGCGCAGGAAAATCGACGCTCCTGCGCGCCGTGAACCGGATGCACCAGATCACGTCTGGGAGCCTTACCGTAAACGGTACCGACGTGACCGGGCTCTCCGGCAAACCCCTTCGCAAGTTCCGGCGCGGAATCGGCATGGTGTTCCAGTCTTTTAATCTCGTCACGCGCACGAGCGTCATTAAAAACGTGCTCGCCGCCTGCGTGCCGGATATGCTGTTCTGGCGGGTGCTTCTGGGCGCATTCCGGAAAGAAGATAAGGTCCGGGCTCTCGAATCTTTGGACAAGGTCGGCATTCTGGACAAGGCCTACATGCGCGCCGACCAACTCTCCGGCGGCCAGCAGCAGCGCGTCGCGCTGGCGCGCACCCTGACGCAGGATCCGCACATCATTCTGGCAGACGAGCCCGTCGCCGCGCTCGATCCCGTGACGGCCAAACAGGTCATGGAAGACTTTGTACACATCAATCAAGAGCTTGGCATTTCGATTTTCAACATCCACCACGTGGAGCTGGCGCTCGAGTACGCCGACCGCATCATCGGTATCCGCGCCGGTAAGATTGTCTACGACGGACCGTCGAAGCAGGTCGATCAGGCGGTTCTGGATACGATCTACGGAGAGGACATCGCATCGGAGGCTGCCGTATGAGTCTGTATGACCGCATCCTCCGCCCCCGGCGCTACACGCTTTCCGATGGAACCGTCGTTATGGAAAAGCGCAGCCGCGCGCCGCTGGTGCTTCTGATTCTGGTGGTTCTGACGGCCGTGTCTGTCCGGATCACGGGCTTCAACTTCTCGGTCCTTGTGAAAAAGGGCAGCAAGTTCTTTGACATTCTCAAGGCCATGTTCCCGCCCAATACCGCATATTTAGGCAAGATCTGGCAGCCGCTGCTGGACACGATCAAAATGTCCTTCCTCGGCTCTTTTATTGGCGCGGTGCTTGCCATTCCGTTTGCCATCGCCGCGGCAAGCAACATTGTAACGAACCGCGTTGTGGTCTTTCTCGTGCGTTTGTTTTTGAGTCTTGTTCGGACGCTTCCGACGCTTGTCTGCGCGCTGATTGCAACCTATATCTTTGGCCTTGGCACCATGGCCGGTACCTGCGCCATCGCGGTCTTCACGTTTGCCTACGTCGGAAAGCAGCTCTTTGAGATCATCGAAACCGTCGACATGGGCCCGTATGAGGCGATGGAGGCGCTTGGCGCAACGAAGCTCCGCGCGTTTGTCACGGCGGTTTTCCCGCAGGTGCTGCCGACCTATCTGTCGGTATCGCTGTTCTGCCTCGAGGGTAACGTGCGCTACGCGTCGATCCTCGGCTACGTCGGCGCGGGCGGCCTTGGCCTTATCATGAACGAAAAAATCGGCTGGCGCGAGTATGACAGCCTCGGCATGATCCTCATCGTGCTGTTTGTCACCGTCATGATCATCGAAGCGGTCAGCCACGCGCTGCGCAAGCGCCTGACGTAGGGAGGGGACGGCAATGAACGAAAAAATTCAAAAGGCCTACGCCTCCGCGCCCAAGACGTGGCTCTGGCAGCTGCTGGCGGCGTTCTGCGTCGCATGTATGCTGGCGTGGTCCGGCTCGGCCGTCCGGGTGAGTAACCCAACCGGAAACGGGCTGGAGGTCGCCGGAAACATTCTCTCCGGCATTTTCCACCCATCGGCAAAGCTTCTATTTACCATCGGCACAGACGGCGTGCCGTACCTTCTGTTAGAGACGTTCTGCATCGCATTCCTGGGCACGATCGTCGGCGCGGTCATTTCGCTTCCCCTGTCGTTCCTGTCTGCCAGCAATCTGGTCCCCAAGGCCGTGGCGCTCGTCGGGCGGGTGCTCATTGCGGCCATCCGCACGATCCCGGCCTTTGTCTATGGCCTGATGTTCATCCGCGTCACGGGTCCCGGACCGTTCGCAGGGCTTCTCACGATGTCCCTGTGCTCGATCGGCATGGTGTCCAAAATGTTCATTGAGAGCATTGAGGACCTCGACAAGCGGATTCTGGAATCTCTCGACGCGGCAGGCTGCACGACGTTCCAGAAGATCCGCTACGGCATTCTGCCGCAGCTGACCGCGGACTTCACCTCCACGATCATCTACCGCTTCGATATGAACCTGCGCGACGCGACAGTCCTCGGTCTTGTCGGCGCCGGCGGCATCGGTGCGCCCTTGATTTTCGCCATGAGCTCGTACCGCTGGAACGAGGTCGGCGCGATTTTGCTGGGGCTTATCGTGCTGGTGCTCATCATCGAGTGGATCTCAGCAAAAATCCGCGTCAAGCTGGCTCGGGGGTAAGGCGATGCAGGAGCGAAAGCTGACGATTTACTTTACCTCCGATCTTCACAGCTACATCTACCCCACCGACTACCGCAGCCAGACAGAAAAAGATCTCGGCCTTTTCAAGTGCGCCAGCCGGTTCCAAAAAGACGGCAACACGCTCATCATCGACGGCGGAGATCTGCTGCAGGGTTCGCCGTTTGGAGCCTACTGCCACGATACGATCGGAAGCGCTGAGAAATTTGCCGAGATCATGAACCGCTGCGGATATGACTATGTGACACTCGGGAACCACGATTTCAACTACGGCATGGCATATCTGGACAGCTATCTTGATGCGCTGCACGCCAGATGCGTCTGCCAGAATGTTCGCCGGGCCGATGGCTCCACTCGCTTCCCCGCGCGGGTACATACGCTCGAAAACGGGCTTCGCGTCGGCATTGTCGGTATTGTGACCGACTACGTGAACATCTGGGAGCGCCCGGAGCACTTGTCCGGCATTACGATCGAAGACCCACTTCCGGCGGCAGCCAGTGCGCTCGCGGCGCTGAAAGGCAACGTCGATCTCACGGTGTGCGTCTATCACGGCGGCTTTGAGCGTGACCTTGCAAGCGGCCGGACGCTTTCGGCTACGCGCGAGAATGTCGCATATCGGATTTGTCAGGAGCTAGGCTTTGATATTCTCCTGACCGGCCACCAGCATATGTCCGTGCCTGGGCAGATGGTGCAGGGTACCTTTGTCGTCCAGCCGTCTGACAAGGGGCAGGAATTTTTGAAGGTGGAAGCCGCCGTATCGGATGACGGCGCGCAATTTTCCAGCCGGACGATCCATGCGGGAGGCACCTGCCGCCCGGAATGGCTCGCAGAATTTTCCGGCATGGAGCACGGCGCGCAGGACTGGCTCGACGAGGTCGTGGGGCACCTGCCGGAGCCGATGACGATCGATACCCCACTTCGCATGGCGGCTTATGGAAACCCGCTAGCTGATCTATTCAATACCGTGCAGCTTCTGGCAAGCGGCGCGCAGATTTCCGTCACAAGTCTTGCAAACGACCCGGCGGGCCTTCCGCAGACCGTGCGGCGCAGAGACATTCTGAACGCGTACCCGTACACGAATACGCTCACTGTGATGCAAATCACGGGCGCGGTTCTGCGCCGGGCGATGGAGCGCAGCGCGGAATACTTCACAAAGGGCGAAGACGGCTCGCTTGCCATCTCAGACGCCTTTTTGAAGCCGAAAGTCGAGCATTACAACTACGACTACTACGCGGGCGTGCACTACGTCTTTGACTGTGGCATGCCGGTCGGTCACCGCGTGACAGAGCTCCGCGTAAATGGAGTGCCCGTCGCGGACGAGGATGTTTTTACCGCCTGCCTCAGCAGTTACCGCGCCAGCGGCACGGGAGGCTACGACTGCTATTCCGGCTGCCCGGTGCTGCGCGAAATTGGGACGGAAATGTCCGACCTGCTGCTGGACTTTTTCAAGGACCCGTCCGCACCGCAGCGCATCGTTCCCTGTGATTTCCGCGTCATCTAAAAAAATCTCAAGCGCCGGAGAGGATGTTCTATATCCCCTCCGGCGCTTTTTTAGGTCGCAAATGCAGCTGTACTTCCCATTGACAAGTGCGTCCGCGTTTCGTATAATTCCGATGTAAATCATCTAATATATATCATATCATCTTTTTTGACAGAAAGGGTGCGGGCAATGGCTCCGAAAAACAAGTTTACGAAGGAAGAGATGGTCGCGGCAGCGCTGCGCGTCGTGCGGGCAAAGGGCGCGGACGGTCTGACCGCCAAAACAATCGCCGACGAGCTCGGCACATCCACGCAGCCGATCTTCACCGCCTTCGGCTCCATGGGCGACATCCGGCAGGCGGTCTATGCTGCCGCCGTGCGCGTGTATGACGACTATACCAGCGCCGGTCTGCGGGAGACCATTCCGTTTCTCGGCGTTGGAACGCAGTACATCCGCTTCGCGCGGGAGGAGCCCGAGCTCTACCGGCTTTTGTTTCTGACAAAATCGCAGGAATTTGGCGCCATGCAGGCCATGCGGCATTTGCAGGCGCTCGTCCGCCCGACGGTAATTGCCGTGTACCACATCACGGAAGACGAGGCGGATTTCTATTTCCGCAATCTCTGGCTGGTGGTACACAGCCTGTCAACGCTGATCGTGACCGGCGACTGCCCGTATCAGGACCAGGAAATCGGCCAGATCCTGACCGGCTTCAGCTTAAGCACCTGCAAGGCCATCAAGGAAATTCCGGGCTTTGCAGCGGGAACGTATGACCGGGACACAATTTTCCGCGCGCTGGTCAGCCGGGACGCAGCAAGGCTTTGATCCAAAACAGAAAACGGCAGAACGGTTCACTCCCGAATCGTCCTGCCGTTTTGTTTTCTTATTCCGTAAGCTCGCCGCGTAAGCTTTTCTGCATCTGCGATTTCACAAACGCCATATCGTCCGAGATGGACATCAGGTAGTAGCTCTTGGCAAGGGCAGCCTCCGTCGTCATGTCCCGGCCGTTGACCGCGCCGACTCTTCGCAGCGCCGAGCTTGCCGCATAGGTCCCGAGGCTCACCGCGCCCTGGCTGCACTGCGAGCATACGGTGATGATCGTGCCGTTCTGATACGCCCGTTCAATGATCGGCAGCAGCGCATTCTGCGCCGAGCCCGGAATATTGCCCGCGCCGAAGGTCTCGAGCACCACGCCCTTTAATTTGTCCGTCATCAGTGACGCAAAATAGTCGAACTGAATGCCCGGGAAAATTTTGATCACGCCGATGGGGAGCTCCTTAAACGGCTGAAAGCGGAACGCTTCCTCGCTCGCCGGGCGAAGGACCCGTTTTTTGTACTCGATCTGAATGCCGGCATGGGCCAGCGGCGCATCGTTCGGCGACTCGAAGGCCTCAAACTGGTCGGACGAGCGCTTCGTGCTCCGGTTGCCGCGCAAAAGAACGCCGTTAAAGTAGATGCAGACCTCGTGTACCTGCCCGGAGGCGGCAATGAGAAGGGAGCTTATGATGTTGTCGCGTCCGTCGCTTCGGATTTGCCCCAGCGGAATCTGCGAGCCGGTAAAAATCACGGGCTTTGAGAGGTTTTCCAGCATGAAGGAAATCGCCGACGCAGAGTACGCCATCGTGTCCGTGCCGTGGAGGACGACGAAGCCGTCATAATCTTCGTACCGCTCAGCAATGGCGCTTCCGATCTGGTTCCATTCGCGGACTGTAATGTCTGAGGAATCGAGCAGCGGGTCAAACTCCACCACGTCCCACGCGGGCATATCCGCCCAGTACAGATCCGGGATGGCACGGAGCAGATCCAGAAACGCGCCGCTCGAGGGAACGTAGCCTTTTTCGCTTGGCACCATGCCGATGGTGCCGCCGGTGTAGAGGATGCAGATGCGCTTTTTCATAAGAGCCGCTTCCTTTCTTCTTTATACGCCTTTCATCGTAAGGCTGATGCGCTTGCGCTTTTCGTCGACTTCCAGCACCTTGACTTTTACCACATCGCCGACCGAAACGACCTCCGACGGGTGACGGATATATTTGTTGCAGACCTGCGAAATATGCACCAAGCCGTCCTGATGCACGCCGATATCCACAAAAACGCCGAAGTCGATGACGTTGCGCACCGTGCCGCTGAGCTCCATGCCGGGCTTCAGGTCCTTCAGCTCCAGAACATCCGTACGCAGGATCGGCGCAGGCAGCTCGTCTCTGGGGTCGCGCCCGGGCTTGACGAGCTCCTTCACAATATCCTGCATCGTCGGAACGCCAATCTCACACGCCTGCGCCAGCTTCTCCTCGCCGTAGAGCTTCACGCGCGCAGGGAGCTCCTTCAGCTTCTCCGTTCCGACATCTGAGAGCTTCAAACCGCACAGCGTCAGCAGCTGCTCGGCCGCTTTATAAGACTCGGGATGCACGCCGGTATTGTCCAGCACCTTGCCGCTCTCCGGCACGCGCAAAAAGCCCGCCGCCTGCTCAAACGCCTTGGGGCCTAATTTTGGCACCTTTTTCAGCTGTGCGCGCGAGGTGAAGGCGCCGTTTTCCTCGCGGTAGAGCACGATATTTTTGGCCGTCGTCACATTGAGGCCGGAAACCTGCCGGAGCAGCGGCTGGGACGCCGTGTTCACATCCACGCCGACCGCGTTGACGCAGCTTTCGACCACTGCGCCAAGCGCACTGTCGAGCTCCTTTTCCGGCATATCGTGCTGATACTGCCCCACACCGATGGCCTTGGGGTCAATCTTCACGAGCTCTGCCAAGGGGTCCTGCAGCCGTCTGGCAATTGACACCGCCGAGCGGAGGTTCACATCGAACTGCGGAAATTCCTCGGCTGCCAGCTTTGAAGCCGAGTAAACCGACGCGCCCGCTTCATTGACGATCATATACGATACCCCGGGGCACTTCCGAATGAGCTCGACCGCCATCGCCTCCGTTTCGCGCGAGGCCGTGCCGTTGCCGATGGCCAGATGCTTCACGCCGTGCTTGTCGATGAGCCGCTTGAGGGTATCGATCGCCTCCTGCTTTTTGCGCTCGGAAAACGTCGGATAGACGACCGCAGTATCGAGCACCTTGCCCGTCGCGTCGATGACGGCCACCTTGCAGCCGTGCGCGTAGCCGGGGTCAAGTCCCATTGTGACAAAACCCTTGACGGGCGGCTGCATGAGAAGCGGCCGGAGGTTGAGCGCAAAGTTGTGAATGGCCGCCTCGTTTGCCGCGTCGGTCAGCATCGTCCGGAGCTCGCGCTCCATGCTGGGCGCAAGAAGCCGGTCGTAGCTGTCCTCCGCCGCCGCGGCCAGAAACGCCATCGCAGGCGAGCCGGGCTTTACGACGCGCTTTCTGATCAGCTGCATCGCCTCCGCGCGGTCCAAATCCAGCGCGACCTTCAAAAAGCCCTCCTTCTCGCCGCGGTTGAGCGCGAGCACCTGATGGCTCTGGAGTTTTGAGACGGGCTGATGGAAGTCGTAATAAAGCCGATAAACGGAATCCTCATCTTCCTTCGCGGCTTTGCTTTCGCACAGGGCGCTTTTCTGCATCCGCGCGCGCAGGCTCTTGCGAAGCTCCGCGTCATCGGAAATCCGCTCGGCGATAATGTCGCTCGCGCCGGAAAGCGCGTCTTCGATTGTCTCCACGCCCAAGTCGGGATTTAAGAAGTCCTTCGCCAGTTCCTCGGGCGCTTTCCCATTCCTGTCCTGCGCAAAAATCGCGTCCGCCAGCGGCTCGAGGCCTTTTTCCTTGGCGACGGTTGCGCGCGTGCGGCGCTTCTGCTTGTACGGCCGGTAGAGGTCCTCGACCTCGGCGAGCGTCGCGGCATTGTCGATCGCAAGCGAGAGCTCGTCCGTCAGCTTGCCCTGCGCCTCGATGGAGGCTTTTACTTCGTCCCGGCGCTGCTGCAAATTGCGCAGATACTGGAGTCTTGTCTCGAGCGTCCGAAGCGCCGTGTCGTCCATCGCACCGTGCGCCTCCTTGCGGTAGCGGGCAATAAAGGGAATGGTGTTGCCTTCATCCAAAAGCGTCACCACATTATTCACATATTCTTCCTTGCAGCCCAGCTCTTCGGCCAGCAGCTGTATGATTGTCTTCATTCGGTTCTCCTTTCGCCGCCGCGCCTCGGCAATTTGCCGGTTTTCCGCGCTGCGCGGACAGCGAAATTAGTATATCATAAAACCCGGAAATATGATATACTGGAAAAAACGAAAAAGCGAGGCTGCCATGAGATTTGATACGGTTCTGATTGACGTCGACGATACGCTCTTCGATTTCCGCAAAAGCTCCTTCGAGGCCTTGGTGAAGGCCTTTGCCGAAATCGGCGTCACATTCACCGAGGAAGATATGCTAAAGTACGAAGTCTTCAACGACCAGATGTGGAAGAGCTACGAGCTGGGCGAAATTGAAAAGGATTTTATCTATGCCGAGCGCTTCCGCCGCTATTTTGCGTCCATCGGCTTGGATGCCGACCCTGTGGCCATCAACCGGCGCTATCTTCTCGAGCTTGCCGAAGGACGGAACTTTATGCCGCACTGCAAAGAATTACTGCAGGCGCTGCACGGGAAATACCTCGTCGTCGTTGTCACAAACGGCGATACCTACGCGCAGGAGCGGCGGATTGAACGTTCCGGCATGGCGCAGTATTTTGATTACGTTTTCATCTCCGAGCAGCTCGGCACCAAAAAGCCCGAGAAGGATTTTTACGACAAGGTTTTCGCGCAAATCGGAGAAAGCCGCCGCAAAAGTGCTCTCATGGTCGGAGACAGTCTGTCGTCCGACATGCAGGGCGGCCGCAACGCCGGGATTCCCACATGCTTCTACGGAACGCGCGAAAACGCCGACGAACGGTGCGACTATGTCATCGAAGATCTTCTCGATCTTCTTCCGATACTGGAAGGCAACTGAACATACGAAAGCCAGTCCGCACTTGCGGGCTGGCTTTTCAGCGTTTCTATCCGATTCTTGCGCCTATTTTCGACAAATGCGTAGGGGTCGATGCCCACATCGACCCGGCAGTATAAACCTTTTTTACGGAAATCTTCGGCGAATTCGAGGGTTTCTAATGGGGCGATGTAGGCATCGCCCCCTACGAACCTTCTGGAAGTGGTCCGAAAAGGCCGGCGTCCTTGATCTTATAAAAACGCGGGCTGCAAGTCCTCGTAGAGCTTTCCTGTGCGGTTATAACCCTGCGGGAGATACTGCACGGAGTGGATCGTTGGCTTCGGCAGGCCGAACCTGGGATTATAACCGAAGAGGTTCACGTACCGCTCCAGATCCTGCTCCTCTTGCTCCATCGCGGCAAGCAGCTCAAGCGTGGCGCGCGCATCGTCAATGGCCCTGTGCGTGTTCTGCGTCTTGAGCTGATACGCGTCGACGGCGTTGCAGAGCTTATGCGGAAACGGACGGCGGTCCTTGTAAACCGTGAGCGCATCTAACATCTTCGCGCCCTGGAGCACATCCGCCATGCCGAACTGCGCCAGGAAATAGTACAAAAAGCAGAGGTCAAACTGCGCGTTATACGCAACGATCAACGTCCGCTCGCCGAACATCCGGGAGAACATTTCCGCCGCCTGCCGTTTGGAAATTCCATCGTCCAGCAGCATCCGCTCGGTAATGCCCGTGAGCTCGACGATCTTCTCGGGCAAATGCCGCCCCTCGGAGAGCCGGACGAACTCGTCCATCGTCTCCAGCTCGCAGAGCCCCGCTTCATCCTGCCCAGCTTTTAACACGGCCAATTCGATGATCTCGTCTTTCCTGCATGAAATGCCGGTCGTCTCCGTATCGAGCACCAGCACCGCATCATACGCTTCAAAAATATGGTCCAGCATACGTTTCCTCCAAAATTTTCTTCGCCCATTGTAACACATCCTGCCGCAATTTTCGAGCCCTTGGAGAAAAAATGCCGCGCATCAGTGCCCTGCGACGCTCTCAATTTCCTGCAATTCGAAGCGGTATTCCTGCTTCGCATCCGGGTACTTCTTCTTATCGACCGGCTCTAATACTAATATCTTTTTAAAAAGGTTGATAATTTATCACGGTTGATGTATAA
>ERZ791923.4043-NODE-4043-length-10376-cov-3.263928_pt1 | contig 10376 bp, 9 predicted proteins | sample MGYA00510133_ERZ791923 | MGnify/ENA primary metagenome ERZ791923 (study PRJEB30046, sample SAMN00792106) | human gut metagenome | study: EMG produced TPA metagenomics assembly of the A metagenome-wide association study of gut microbiota in type 2... | reverse complement strand
GAGTTCCGCCGGTCAGTGAAAGAAAAAGCCAGATGACCGACAGAAGCGACCGGGTCTCCGAACACGAACACCGCAGACGAATAAGTAACAGAACAAACCTACATTATCTCAGGCCTTCAAGTCGTCAGTACACCAGCCTCCGGATCACTTCCTCCACCTTCTCGCTACTACTTACCTCACGTCCGTACTCATCCACTTGCACCGTACCTCCCATTGAAACAGCCGGATTGCGATAAACCATATCGCTCCCGAGGCGGATACGGGCAGAAAGATGGAATTCGAAGGCACCGGTGCTTTCGGCAATCTTCCGCACATTAGCCGCATTGACCCCGCACCCGGGCATAATAATTACGTTCCGGGCCCGGGCCACCAATTCTTTCAGTAAAGGCAGGCCGGTTTCAGCAGAATTACTTTGTCCGGAAGTCAGAATTCGTGCACACCCGAGCTTTTCGATCGTCTGCAAAGCCTGAAAAGGATCACGGCACATATCGAAAGCCCGGTGAAACGTCACCGACATTTCTCCGCAAGCAGCCATTAATTTTCTCATAACGCCTTCGTCCACTTCTCCTTCACGGGTCAGACAACCCAAAACGACTCCATCGACACCCAGTTTTCGTGCCATTTCTATATCCCTGTACATCACTTCAAGTTCATCCTCCCGGTATAGGAAATCGCCCCCTCGTGGACGCACGATCACATGCATCCCTGCGGGCATCAACTCTCTTACTAAACAAATCTCACCATACGAAGGAGTCGTTCCTCCCTCCGGCATTCCGGCACAAAGCTCTATCCGGTCCGCCCCACCTGCAAGAGCAGCCCTCACACTCTCCACAGAATTAGTACAAACCTCTATTTTAAAATCCTGACGTCGCATACAACTATCTGTCTATTATTTTATGGTCAATTCGATCACGTAATCCAGCTCGGCAGGCACTTCAGCCAACTCCAAAACTACCCCATTCTTATCTTGTGAGAACTTCACCGGTTTCCGGTCTTTAAATACGACAGCACTTTTCACTTTCCCCGTCGTCAAAGGCAAAAACAATCCTTTATCAGGCAAATTCAGAATATGTACATACAGCTTATCTCCTTTGCGGGTTGTTACCCCCCAATCTCTGGGACTGATATCTCCCCCCCGTGTTCCATAAATCGTCTCTCCATATTGCTTCGTCCACTCTCCGATTGCTTTCAGTCTTTCGAGTGCAGCAGCAGGCAATTCCCCGTTAGGTTGCGGTCCGATATTCATCAGGAGGTTTGCATTTCTACCGGCAGCTTTCACCAGATAATGGATCAAGGTTTTCACCGATTTATAATTCTGGTCTACAATTTTATACCCCCACATGCCATTCATCGTCTCGCAAGTCTCTAACGGCAAACGGCTGATGTCCTGTCCGGACAAACCGGCATTATTCTCTCCGGGCAAATCCCGTTCAAAAATCTGAATATCTTCACCGGCAAAAGGTACCTGATGATGGTTATTACCGATCAGACAAGCCGGTTGTAACCGATGGATCATGGCATATTGTTCAGGCAACTGCCAATCGAATCCGGGATCCTGATCATGATCCCACCAACCGTCGAACCAGATGGCACCGATCGGTCCGTAATTGGTCAGCAACTCAGTAATCTGATCGTTCATAAACTGATAATACGTTTTCCATTCTCCATGGGTCGTACGTCCCGTACCACGTCCGGTCCGCCCCAACGGATAATAATCGTCCCGGTCCCAATCCAGATGAGAATAATAAAGATGCAATTTTATCCCTTGTTTATGACATTCTTCTGCCAATTCCTTCAAAACATCCCTGCCGAAAGGTGTCGCCTTGACGATGTTATAATCCGTAAACCGGGAATCGAACATAGAAAACCCCTCATGATGCCGGGTAGTAAAACAAATATATTTCGCTCCGGCCGCTTTTATTGCAGCCACCCATTCAGCCGCATCGAAACGGGAAGGATAAAAAGCAGAAGCCAACTTGCGGTATTCCATGTGGTCCAGGTTCTGGTTCGTCATCACCCATTCTCCCTGAGCCAACATACTATACAACCCCCAATGTAAAAAAATACCGAATTTACTATCCTGAAATTCTTTCCGGGCTTCCAGATTTTCAGGAGACGGTACATAAGCATCCTGAGCCTTTCCACCCAAACAGAGCAGAAGTAATCCTAATACAACAAATCTTTTTTTCATAATTATGGTTATTTATTTAATTCTAAAATCCAGCATCGTCTTTCCATCCAATGTCATTTGCACTTTATCGCCCGGTCTGAGTCCCCGGAAACGGAAGGGGTGTCCGCAAAACAGATAATCACCGATTTTCAATGTATGAAACTCAGACGCAAAAGCAATCAATTTTTCAATACCCACCGGTAAATGCTGTCTATTCCCGGAAGTAACGGCTTCACCGTTCACCTTCATTTCATAGTTTGCCTCTCTGGTTTCCTCTATACCCATCAAAGCACTGATAGCACAAGAGCTGTCAAAAGAGGCTGCCATGATCCCGGGTAATTTTTTTGCAATCAGCTGTTCCTCCAGCGAATCGGCATAAAACCGGACTCCGACTCCGATCTCTTCAAAATAACGGCCGGCAAACCGTTCTCCCACACTTTTTCCCAACTTACAAATTCTGACAACCAACTGAGGCACACCGCTCACCTGTTGTGTATAATCCGGTATATAAAAATCCCCGTTATTCCTCAACAGCACATCATCCCCCACCGGTACGACAGCCACCTCTCCGGCGTCGTTATATTCCGCACACAGTATTTTCATACTTCAATCTTATAAATCAAACTACCGGCTTCCCGTTTAGGTACGTGATGGCCACCTTCAGCATCCCTCCAATACCGATAATCCTCCCCTTTCATTTGTTCCAGCACCACCTTTTCTTTCGGTTTTCCCAAAGCAATCACGTAGTTGATTTTCAGCTCTTCGGGTAAGTGAAACAGACGACGTAAATCTTCATTCCGGAAAGCCTTGATTATACAGCCTCCCCACCCCTTTTCTACCGCTCCCAATAAAATCGTCTGGGCCTGAATGCCGTCATCGCACAAACAATTTTCAACAATCCGGGTATCTAACAACTGAATCAGGTAAGCAGCCGGACGTTCTCCTTCTTCAGGTCCGTCCCAATCTTTCAGATATCCCGCCCAAGCCAGCTGTGGAAAAACCTCCGCACACTTTTCCTCCTCATGAACAATTACATATTTCAAGGCTTGTGCATTCCGGGCGGAAGCACACAAACAAGTCAAACCGACCAATTCTGTCAATTCTTCCTCTGAAATCCGTACCTCTTGCTCAAACCGCCGATAGCTACGATTTCTCAATAATAAATCTTTCAACATATCTGTTTACTTTCAGGTTTATCCTATTTTCGCTGTTTTAATCATTATAAATTGTAAATTTGCCGATACCAGTAGTCCCTACCGACTATTCGACAAAAATAACAACAAAATACAATAAGCCCAAATAACTCTTTAACTTTTAATTCGATATATGGCTTCTTTTCTTCAGTTACTGGCAAAGGATATTATCCGGAAATACGGTACGGATTTCGCCGATCTGACTATTATTTTTCCTAATAAAAGAGCCGGTCTCTTTTTGGCCGAAGAACTCTCCCGCCAAATCGACCGTCCGGTGTGGATGCCGGAGATCCTGACTTTGACAGAATACATCGAAAAGCATTCGGGTCTGAAAAAAGCTGAAACACTTTCTTTAATTATCAAACTCTACAAATCTTATACAGCCGTATCGGGCTCTTCCGAGAAATTCGAAGATTTCTATTTTTGGGGAAATATGCTACTGGCTGATTTCGACGATATCGACAAATACCTGGTAGATGCCAAAGATCTTTTTTCTAATCTGATAGCACTCAAAGAATTGGATTTGAACTTCCCGTATCTGACCGAAGAACAAATCAAGGCCATACACCGATTCTGGAAGAGCTTCAATCCGGAAAAATTCAGCCGGGAACAACAAGAATTCCTAAAAGTGTGGGACAAATTATATGCCACCTATACTCATTTCAAAACTCACCTGGCTGAAACCGGAATCTGCTATGAAGGAATGAACGAACGGTATTTTTGCGAACACATAGAAACCTATGCCCATCCTGAACATATATTAATCGCGGGTTTCAACGCTTTGAACTTATGTGAAAAAAAGATCTTTTCGTTTTGGCAAGATTCGGGAATAGCCCGTTTCTACTGGGATTACGATATTTATTATACCGCTGATGAACATCAGGAAGCAGGCCATTATATCCGGGAGAATCTAAAGCTGTTTCCAAACGAATTGGATATCGAACATTTCAATAACTTCAGATACAACGGCAAAACCATCGAATACCTGGCTGTCCCCTCGACGATCGGTCAGGCCAAGCTTCTTCCTGCCCTGACCGAAAGTCTCCGGGAAGAGAATCCGCGACAGACAGCCATCGTGTTATGTGAAGAACAGATGCTGATTCCCGTGATGCATTCGATTCCGGAGTATTTCTCAAAAATCAATGTTACGATGGGGTATCCGGCACGCAACACTTCGGTGGCGGCCCTCATTTCTATGTTATGCGATTTAAAAAATTATGCCAGGCAGGAAGGCGACACCACCTACTACTATTACAAACCGGTCATCGCTCTGCTGAATCACAAATTAATCAAAGACCTATGTCCTGAAGAGATTCAGCAGATCACCAACTATATCAATCAAAAGAACATCGTCTATGTTATAGAAAAAAGTTTACACTTTCATGAGCTCACCCGGGCTATTTTTTCCTCCGACCAGCACGAAAAGATACCTGTATATCTACTGAAAATCCTGAATTTGCTGACCCGGTCGGTATTGAAAGAAGAAGCCGATCCTATCGAAAAAGAATTTGTCTTTACGGTATATACCCAAATCCAAAACCTGCAAAATACATTCGAAGAAGAAGGCATCGAGCCGGAGAACAAACTTTATATGCAAATCATCAATAAAGTGATCGGTAATCTCAGTATTCCTTTTTCGGGAGAACCTCTGGAAGGCTTACAACTGATGGGATTAATGGAAACCCGTATGCTGGATTTCAATCATCTGATCATCCTTTCGGCCAACGAAGGTATTTTACCCAAAACCACACTTCCCGCTTCGTTTATTCCTTATAACCTCCGATTCGGTTTCCGTTTGCCCACCCCCGAACACCAGGACGCTGTTTTCGCCTATTACTTTTACCGGCTTTTACAACGTTCCAGAGACATTCATATTTTATATACTTCAGGCGTAAAAGGGATGAACGGAGGGGAAATGAGTCGTTTTCTCTATCAAATCAAATATGAATCGGGACTTACCGTAGCGGAAAGGAATTTCCAAAACCCGATTTCTACCCAAAATCCCAAAGAAATCAGAATCGGTAAAACCCCGCCGATACTCCATATTCTGGAGCGGTATACCCGATCGGAGGATCAGACGATCTCTCCTTCGGCCCTAAACACTTATATGGAATGTTCCCTGAAATTTTATTTCAAATACATAGCACAAATAAAAGAGAAAGAAGAACTGGCCGAAGAACTGGACCACCGTCTTTTGGGAAATATCTTTCACGAATGCTCCGAATCACTGTATGCCACGATACCTGGAGGCGAAATCACGAAAGCGGCCATCGATACCATTCTGGCTAACGGATCTCTGATCGAAGAACACATCCGCCGTTCTTATCTAAAAGTATACGACCCGAAAATTTCCAGGCTGATCGATAGCGGCAGCAACGAACTGATCCTGGAAGTAATCAAAAAATACCTCCGGGAGATGTTTTCTTACGATAAAAAAATATGTCCTTTCCGGTTGCTGGCTATGGAGAACCGTTTTCACGTGCCTGTAAAAATCGGTATCGAAGGCCAGGAAAAGACAGTTTTCGTCGGAGGTTTCATCGATCGCATAGACCGTACCGATCAAGGCATCCGGGTAATAGACTACAAAACAGGAGCCGATACGACGGCTTTCAAAACTATCGCTTCGGTTTTCGATCCGGCAAATCCTACCCGGAATAAAGCAGCTTTTCAGACCATGGTGTATTGCCTGATGTACGATCATGTGCATCCCAGCGAACAGCCTCTGATCCCTGGAATTTACAGTACCAAACTGTTGTTCGGGAAAGATTATGATTTCCGGTTAAAATGTGATAAAGAGCTGATACAAAATTTCCGGTATTATCAGCAGGAATTTTCGGATCATCTCCGGCAGTTACTGGAAGAATTATTCTCCCCGGAACATCCTTTTTGCCAAACCGATAACGAAAAGAAATGCCGGACTTGCAGTTATGCCGGAATATGCCGCAGGTAAAAACGAGAAAGGCCACCGTTTAGCAGTGGTCTTTCATTTCGTAATTCATTGTTTCAGCTCATTTTAGCGTCTTTTGTATCAATACTCGTCCTCGTTGAAGAAATTTATCTACATTGATTATCAACATATTATGCAGAAAACAATGAAATTTGCACAAACAAACCGCACCGTCTGAGACGGTCTGAGGCGATGGGAGGAAATGGTGGACAAACAAATACTTTTGTATTCGATTGAGCAATCATAGTGGATATTAGAAGGCTCTTATATTATACTTAAATACAATATCACTCTTTCTTTCCTCTGTGGATTCCTCCTCCAAGCCACTTGGCTGTAACAAGCCAGTTTTCATAATAGTAAAACCATTCTGAAATCCAAGGAATAATTTCTGTTATTTTGTGCGAAGCATTCCACTCTTCTGATGGACGATGGTAGATACAGAGATGCTGCTTATCCGTATTATAAACATGTGGCAATCCTTTTTCTCCTTCACACAGAGATAACTTATCTAGAGCGAACACATCCACATGTTTTCCTTCTTTGTAGCAAATCTTGAATTGATAGGTTCCGCTTAAAGAGGATGGTTGCACGGAATACTTCCAGCAGAAACTCGTTGGAGTTTCTGCATAGAAGTGTCCATTGGGATACGCTTGTTGCAAAAAAGCCTTCTGATGTGTTTTTGTAAATTTCTTTTCTCTTTGCATTTATTCGTCTCCATGGAATGTATGAGCTTTTACAACTGTACCAACAATTCCTAAAGTACCTGTTATCGTAGCTCTTAATGTGTTATTATCTCTGTTCTTACGCTGATTGTCGGCAATCGCACTAAAAGTCCTCTGCACTACATCTCTACCGAAAGGTTTATTCATCGACTCAGCAATTAATTGCAAACCGCCTCTTTTTTCAATGATTTGCTCCACATCTTGCTTTACTTGTTTTAACCATGCAAAGAAGTTTAACTGTTTCTGCGGTGTTTCTACCCATTTGTCGGCAAAGTTCTCATCAGGATTTACGGGATTACGCACAATACACAGATCGGTATTTGGTTCATGTTCGATATATCTCTCCATGCTGTTGACTACGTTTACCAACGCATCAAGTACATCTGTTTCCTTGTTGTAAGCACGTGCTGCTAGTGTTGTGATAATAATAGAGATTGGCTTGCTTTCATCGCCGTTAAACATTAAGTCACGGTGACGTTTAAGTATTTGAACAACACGTTGCAAAGGACTTTTCTTCTCTTTATATGCTGGCACATTGCCAACTTTAGCTTCGGAAAACAACAGTAGGAATATCCTTAATGAGTTTTATGAGGTCTTTTAGTGCGCGAGTTTGCGAAGCTGGATTCTCTCCAAGTTTACTAAGACCGGCTTGCAAAGTCAAAAAGATCTTTTCATAGACAAAGCGATAGTTCGCACTTACCAAACGGGCGAAATTGTTAAGTGCAGCACTCAGGTCTGCCACATTAAACATAGAATCGGGCTTCAACCATGTACTGAACAGATACTTATACTCGATAAAGTATCCGATATTGTTCTTACAGTACTCAATAGTATCCTTTGCATTAGCATCTTCATAGTCTTCAACAAGAAAAGGCATATCCTCGTCAGTCCATCCATCCTTACGAAGATATTGCTCCTCGTTGTCACAGAGGAACTTGTAGAAAATAAGACCAAGGATATAATCTTTGTATTCGTTGGCATCGATCTTCGAACGCATCTTGTTCGCCGACGCCCATATTTTATTTGCAAGTTTCTGCTTATTCATATATTTACTTTCTAATTATTCTATGCTAGTAGTGTTTTATACATATTTTGACAATTAATTTGACCTTCAGCCAATTTGGTCATTAAGTCACTATGCCATTTTACAACATCCATTACCTAATTAAGGCAAGACCTAAACATGAAATTTAAATCAACCTTCTTGTGTGAACCATCTTGTATAATTATCGATCAGATTCCCTATGATGTAAGATATTGCTTTAGGCATGATGGAACATTCGGCTTACCTATAACCGCTTTTACCCACAATCAATCTTTCAAACATCCAACAGGAACAACATAGATTCCATCAGTCCGTCTATAGGCAAAGTCTCCTACACCAGTTAGTACCATACAAAATGCAGGTGCCTTCATTCGGGAGGTGTCAATAATATTGGTAAGTGCAGTTAATGTTTTAGCACCATCCTCAATAAGTTTTTCTCCGCCTAATTTTATCTCAATTAAACCATATGCACCATTACGCAAATGCACCACAGCATCACATTCCAAACCATTTTTATCCCTATAATGGTAAACCGAACCATCTAAAGCATCCGCATAAACACGAAGATCACGGATACACATCGTCTCAAAAAACAATCCGAATGTATTCAAATCATTAATCAGGTCATTAGGCCCAAGTCCCAAAGCAGCAACTCCCAATGAAGGATCTACATAATATCTTGTGTCAGATGTGCGCACTGCTGTTTTGCTTCTCAGATTTGGATTCCATGCCGGCATATCTTCTATCACAAATATTTTTCGTAAAGCAGTAAGGTATGCTCCTACTGTCTCATCGCTGATGTTTCCTGTCTCATTTGTTGATATATCAGCAAGAATCGTTGCTATGCTTGCTTGAGAGCCCTGATGTCTGGCATATGAACGCATTATTCTCTTTGCTCGCTCCTCGTCTCTTTTTACGTTATCTACTCGCGATATATCACTATTTGTAATGGCTTTATAATACTCCGTTACTTGCGATAATGCTGCCTTTTCAGTTTTCTTTTGCAGAGACTTAGGCCATCCGCCACGACAAACGGCAAATGCAAGCATTGGTAAGGTCAGTTTATTTAATGCTCCTATTCTGTCAGGAGTAAGAAACAAATCCGACAAACTAACCTCTCCTGTAGATTCTCCTGACTCCCAAAGACTCATAGGACGCATAGTAAGCCATCCGTATCTTCCGGTTCCAGTATGATGAATTTCTTTCATATCAACTGGAACTGCAGATCCTGTAAGCATAAACTGACCATCGTCATCTCTATGGTCAACTTCAAACCGAATGGCATCCCAAAACTGAGGAACATGTTGCCATTCATCAATCAAACGTGGAGTTTCTCCTTCAAGCAAAAAACGGATATTTGTTTGTGCCATCTGTTTATACTGTTCTTGCTTTACCGGGTCGTCCATATAGATGATGCTTTTAGCTTGTTGTTCAGCCGTAGTCGTCTTACCACAAGCTTTTGGACCTTCAATTAAAACAGCACCCATTGCCTCTAACTTATCACGCAATAATTTATCTGCTATTCGATTTTTATATTCCATAGATACATAGTTTTTGCAAAGATAGGGAAATAGTTTATGAATCATATAAATTGCAATACAAATTTGGAAGTTTGGACGAAATCCATTTGGTAATTTGGCCTATTTTTGCTTGGTAATTTGGCGAATTATAATTATTTCCTTCGATAACTTTTCGTTTGCTGCTTACATACTGTTACTACCGCAAACATCAGACACCTTCTCCGATACGCCTCTTCCTCCTCATCCGGCCTTCTTCCGTCCCAGCGAAGGTCTGAGTCGGAGTTGCCACCACCGCCGGATGAAACAGCGACAGGCTGTCCGCAAATCAAAGCATCTGCGATGGTGAAGATTCTTTCCCGTACAGACGGCTCAGCCAACTGGTCAAGAAATGTCTGCATTTGTTCAGTCTGATTATCGTTGAGATCCGTCAGTCGTACATACTCCTGTTGCAACCATTTAAGCTCCCGATAGTCCAGCAACGCATTATTCTGCACCGCCTGTATCTGCTGTTCGGCATCTTTCCGATACAGTTCTTCAATCTGACGGACAATCTTCACGAATCGGCTGGCGATAGACCTGTTCTGCTCCTCAATCCATTTGTCAACACCGAATATCGGAGGTTTACCTGTGATCCGTGGCGGCTCAAAATCTATCTTGTGATTACGGAAAGGTTGCGCCACTCTACCGACACGGTCTATATTCTTTGTCATCTTCTCCAGTTCCTGCTCCTTTTCTTGAAGCTTACATGCCTTGTCTTCAAGCTTTGACTGGTATTCGGA
>ERZ791923.4028-NODE-4028-length-10401-cov-2.802532_pt1 | contig 10401 bp, 8 predicted proteins | sample MGYA00510133_ERZ791923 | MGnify/ENA primary metagenome ERZ791923 (study PRJEB30046, sample SAMN00792106) | human gut metagenome | study: EMG produced TPA metagenomics assembly of the A metagenome-wide association study of gut microbiota in type 2... | reverse complement strand
ATCGTGGGCGTGACCGGAAAGAGCGTGTTTGGGGTGAATCCGGAAACAGGCAAGATCGAGTGGACTTTCCGTGACTGGGGACGGTCTCCGGAAGATCTGGCGAAAGGATTTGAATCGATCGCCCCCAATACCCCGCTTTATGATAACGGGCGCCTTTTCGTCTGTAACGGTTATAACATGGGTTCTTTTATGCTCCGCTTGAACGTAGATGCTACGAAAGCGGATCTGGTATGGAGGAACGACGATCTCGATACGCATCACGGCGGTTTTGTGTTGGTGGATGGCGTGATTTATGGCTCTAATTGGATCAATAACGGTTCCGGGAACTGGGTGGCCGTGGATTGGAACACGGGCGAGACTAAATTTGACACGCCTTGGCCGGGGGGTAAGGGAAAAGGCTCTATCATCGCTGCGGACGATATGCTTTATTGTTATGACGAGCGCCGTGGAACGGTAGGCTTGATTCGCCCTAACCCCGAAAAGTTCGACGTAGTGAGTGAGTTCCGGATCACGAAGGGAGTAGGCCCGCATTGGGCGCATCCTGTTATCCATGAGGGAGTGCTTTATATACGTCATGGGAACGCGTTGATGGCTTTCAAAATTAAATGACAAAATATCACCTAAAAAAAGAATGAGTATGATTACAGTACAAAAGATGAGATTGTATGGTCTGGGGATCGCTTTCGCATGTTTCGCGTGGGTAGGAGCGACCGCCCAGACGCCGTACGGATGGAGGGGACCGGAGCGAAGCGGTACTTATCCGGAAACGGGTTTGCTGAAAGAATGGCCCGCCGGAGGCCCTAAGTTGTTATGGGAAACGATGGATGCCGGCAAGGGATACTCCAGTCCGGTGATCGTAGGCGATCGCCTGTATCTCACGGGAATGAACGAGGATGAGACCCAAGAGATCTTTTCCGCTTATACCTTGGACGGGAAGAAAGTGTATGAGGTGGCCTATAGCGCGCCTTGGGGCGATACCTATCCGGAGACACGCACCACGCCGGCTATCGATGGAGACAAGGCTTATGTGATCAGCGGTTCCGGTGAGATCGTTTGCTTGGATATCAAGGATGGCAAGATCGTCTGGAAAGTGGACGGTGGCAATATCTATGGACGGAAGACTGGCAACTGGGGAACCTCCGAGTGTCCTTTGGTATATGATGATAAGGTGATTTATACGCCTGCGGGCGACCAGACGACGATGGTCGCTCTTAACAAGGACACGGGGGAATTGATCTGGAAGACCGAATCGTTTGGCGATACGGGCGCTTATGTCTCTCCGATATTGATATCCTATAAAGGGAAACGCCAGATTATCGGCTCTACGGCGAAGCATGTGATTGGCGTGAACCCGGATAACGGGACGGTGGAATGGTCGTTTGCTGATTGGGGGCCTAAAGAGGGCAAATGGGCCAACATCGCCCCGAACACCCCGTTGTATAAGGATGGGAAGATCTTTTTCTGCCATGGATATAACATCAATGGCGTTATGCTTCAATTGAGCGATGACTTGAAGAGTGTCTCCGTTGTTTGGCGCACCGATGTGCTGGATACGCACCATGGCGGCTATGTAGAGGTGAACGGCACGATCTATGGCTCCAACTGGATCAATAACAACCAAGGGAATTGGTGCGCAATCGATTGGAATACGGGTGCTAAAGGCTATGAGACCACATGGACGGGCGGCAAGGGTAAAGGCTCTATCATCGCCGCCGATGGCATGCTGTATTGCTATGACGAGCGTAGGGGGGCTGTAGCTTTGGTGAATCCCGATCCCGCGAAGTTCGATATTGTCAGCGAGTTCCGTATCACGAAGGGCGTGGGGCCGCATTGGGCGCACCCGGTTATCGTGAATGGCGTGCTATATATCCGTCATGGGTTCGCCTTGATGGCGTATAAGGTAAAATGAAAGAATGTATTAGGGCTTTCTTCTTGATGTGTTGATCTTCTAACGGCTGGTGCATGATCGTCCACCAGCCGTTGGATGATCATGCACCAACTGTTGGACGATCTTCTAACAGCCGTTGGATGATCGATGAGACAAGACAAAAACGTTAAACTCCCTAGAGGAAACGACTAAGGTTTCTCTATATTTTAGCGAGCGCTTGCTCCAGATCCGCGATCAGGTCGTCTATATGTTCTGTCCCGACGGAAAGGCGAATCGTGCCCGGATAGATTTCTTGTTCCGTCAGTTCCTCGGCGTTGAGTTGCGAATGGGTGGTGCTAGCCGGATGGATAACCAGCGATTTCACGTCCGCTACGTTCGCCAGCAGGGAGAATATCTCCAGATTATCGATAAAGCGGTGCGCTTCCTCTTGCCCGCCCCGTATCTCGAACGTGAAGATCGATCCTGCTCCGTTCGGGAAATATCGCTGGTAAAGATCGTAGTTCGGATGATCGGCTAGCGCCGGATGGTTTACCTTCTTTACTTTCGGGTGGTTCTTCAGGAATCCCACAACCTTAAGAGCATTGGCCACGTGGCGTTCCACACGCAAGGAAAGTGTCTCTAGGCCTTGCAGTAATATAAACGTGTTGAACGGACTGATTGCCGCTCCTGTATCGCGTAACAATACGGCACGGATGCGGATGGCGTAAGCGGCGGGGCCGGCGGCATCTACGAAGCGTATGCCGTGATAGCTAGGGTCTGGCTCGGTCAGTTGAGGGAACTTGCCGGAAGCTGCCCAGTCGAACTTGCCGGAATCTACGATAACTCCCCCTAATGAGGTTCCATGCCCACCGATAAACTTCGTGGCCGAATGGACCACTATATCCGCTCCATGCTCGATCGGGCGGATCAGGTAAGGCGTTCCGAAGGTATTATCTATGATCAATGGGATGTGATGCTTATGCGCTATGGCTGCAACCGCTTCTATATCGATGATATTCGAGTTCGGATTGCCTAAGGTCTCTATAAAGACCGCTTTGGTATTTCCTTGGATCGCATTCTCGAAGTTCGAGAGATCGTGCGGGTCTACGAACGTGGTCGTCACGCCATACGCCGGCAGTGTATGCGCCAGCAGATTATAGCTACCTCCGTAAATCGTCTTGGCGGCTACGATATGATCACCCGCACGTGTGATGTTCTCGAAAGCGTATGTGATGGCCGCTGCCCCGGATGCTACCGCTAACGCGGCTACGCCTCCTTCGAGGGCGGCAATGCGTTGCTCGAAGACGCTTTGCGTGGGATTCGTCAGCCGTCCGTAGATATTTCCCGGATCTTGCAGGCCGAAACGAGCGGCGGCATGGGCCGAGTTATGGAATACGTAGGAGGTCGTTTGGTAGATGGGTACCGCACGGGCATCTGTTGTTGGATCGGCTTGCTCTTGTCCGACATGAAGTTGTAAAGTCTCGAAATGCAAATTCTTTGTTTCCATTGTGATCTTATGCTTTAATTGTTTGTTTGTCCTTGAATTATTTTCCAGCAAAAGTATATGATGGGGATATATCGAACAATATCTTTTGAAAATATGGAAAATAAATCTATTTTTGTGATCTTGATAAGAATGTAACGATTGTAAGGAAGATAAAAAGAACCTTGTAACAGAATATTTATCTATGGACTCTTTGGATAAGACAGATTTACAGATCCTCCGTATCTTGCAGGATAATTCCCGGCTGACAACCAAAGAACTTGCCGCCCGGGTAAGCCTATCGTCGACTCCCGTGTTTGAGCGGCTTAAACGATTGGAGAGCAATGGTTATATAAAAAAATACATAGCCGTACTGGATGCGGAGAAGCTGAATCAAGGTTTCGTCGTGTTTTGTAGCGTGAGACTGACCCGGCTGAACAAGGATATCGCGTCGGAATTTACCCGGATCATCCAAGATATCCCGGAGGTCACGGAGTGCTATAACATATCCGGCGACTATGACTATCTGCTCAAGATACACGCTCCCAATATGAAGCACTATCAAGAATTTATCTTGAACGTGCTGGGAACGATCGATAGCTTGGGCTCGCTGAGAAGCACTTTCGTGATGGATGAGGTCAAACACGAGTATGGCATCCATATCTGATGGGATGATCCGGCAGATAAGTCTTCGTATGTTGTTAAAGATTCCTTGCGAAGATTGTTTTTCCGGTAATATGTCCGTACTTTGTACAACAAATGAATATTAAGAGATAAATGGAAGATAAAAAGAATGATTATACCCTTAAAGAGGAGCAGATCGCTCGTTTCGCTAAGGCGTTAGGACATCCGGCTAGGGTCGCTATCCTGCATTTTCTGGCAAAGCGGGAGGCCTGTTATTTTGGGGCGATACATGAGGAATTGCCGATAGCGAAGGCTACCGTTTCCCAGCATCTGAAGGAGTTGAAAGATGCCGGCTTGATACAAGGAGAGATAGAGACTCCCAAGGTGAAGTATTGTATCAACCGGGTAAACTGGGAGATCGCCCGGCAGTTGTTCGCGAATTTCTTTGCGGATTGCGTGAAAAAGAAGGAGACGTGCTGCGATGATTGAATGAGGTATGTCTTATGTGTTATTGTTCGTGTTATTGCGAATTAATGACCGTTTAACAATACTGGGAAGACCGTTATTTGTCTAGAATTATATAATAAAATCAAGTACTATATCTATTGACTATGAATTAGTTGTTCGTTGTTTTACGATCATAAAACCTCTCTTGTGTATTTCGTGATTATACCCGTTATTTTCGTTTTAAGGAGCATTAAGGTTTCTTGCTTCTACAGGTCTTTTATATTTGCGTTACTTATTTTTTAAACCACGATTATCTAACGAAAAAATAAGATACCAGATGAAAGCATTTGTAGGAGAACTGATTGGAACTTTTGTTTTGACGCTATTTGGCTGCGGATCTGTAGCCGTAGCGGTATTGTTCGGAGAGTATGGAAGCATATTCCAGATCGCGTTGGTTTGGGGGATTGGCGTTACGCTCGCTATTTACTTAACCCGGCATTTATCATGCGCGCATTTGAATCCGGCCGTTACAGTGGCCATGGTGCTGAGTAAACGGATGAAAGCCGATAAACTGCTTTCTTACCTATTGGCCCAGTTTGCGGGGGCGTTTCTCGCCGGAGCCGTATTGTATGGATTATTAGCGCCTACAATTTCCGCTTATGAGCTGGCGCATGGCATCGTGCGCGGTACGGAGGCCTCGATCGATACAGCTCGTATGTTCGGTGAGTTCTATCCGAATCCCGGCGATAGTATGGCGGTTGTCTCGATGCCTTTGGCGATGGTTGCCGAGGGGTTCGGCACGTTCTTGCTGGTGATGTTTATCTTCGCCTTGACGGAAGGTTGTAACGTGGGACGGCCGAGCGATACGATGGCTCCGGTGTTTATCGGGCTGTCGGTCTCTTCCATCATTTGCTTGATCGCTCCATTGACACAGGCGGGGCTGAATCCTGCCCGCGACTTTGGTCCTCGTTTGGTCTCTTGGCTGGCGGGCTGGGGTGAGGTGGCTTTCCCGGATGCTTGTTGCGGAGGTTTCTTCTTTGTCTATATTCTGGCCCCTATCTTGGGAGGGGCGGTAGCGGCTTATGCGCTAACCTATGTGATAGAGCCGCTGATCAAGCAGGGAGACGGTTCGTGTGAGTGCGAGAAATAGTAATCATTATAATAAACGAAACGGATATGAAACAAACGAGATTGATCTTAGTGGGAGGTTTTTTGGGAGCGGGAAAAACAACACTGTTATGGGAAACTGCCGTGCGATTGATGAATAAAGGGCTGCGTGTAGGTTTGATTACGAACGACCAAGCTCCGGAACTTGTGGACAGCGAGTTGCTGAAGTTGTCGGATCTGCGGGTTGCCGAGGTAAGTGGCAGTTGTTTCTGCTGTAATTTTAACGGATTCACGGATGCGATCAAGGAGATTCGTGCCGAAGCCTCGGCCGACGTGATTATCGCTGAGCCGGTGGGTAGTTGCACGGATTTGTCGGCTACGATCATGCAACCTTTGAAGCAATATTGGAATACGGAGTTGAAGATTTCCCCGCTGACGGTCTTGGCGGACCCGAATCGCTTGGTTTCTATCTTGAATGGGGGGAATGGGGGGTTGCATCCGGATGCCGCTTATATTTATAAGAAACAATTGGAGGAAAGCGATATCATCTTGCTGAGTAAGTCGGATGTGTTGAAACGGGAAGAGACCGCGGTCTTGAGACAACGTTTATCGGACGCGTTTCCGGGTGCGACGGTTTTATCGGCGAGTGCCCAGACCGGTGAGGGCATGGACAAATGGATCGAGGCCGTGATGAGCCGCCAAGATGCGGGCAAGCGCTTATTGGAGATAGATTATGATACCTACGCCCACGGCGAGGCTGTGTTGGGCTGGTTGAACGGGACGCTTCAGTTGCATGGCGTGAGTGATGATTGGGATGATTTCCTGAAAACGCTGATGAAGGGTTTTGCCGTTAAGTTCGATGAGGCGGGTTGCGCCGTAGGACATGTGAAAGTGATCGCGGAGAATGGTAAGCGTTTCGCCGTGGGCAACCTGACCGGGAAACAGGATACCTTATCGTTGAGAGGCTCTGCCGGAGCGGGGGAAGATCTGAAGTTGATCATTAATGCCCGGGTTGAGACTACACCTGAGTTATTGGATCAGATGGTCCGGGAGGTGTTGATCGGTATGATAGACGGTAAGTATGAGGAAGAGGTCGTGGCTTGGCGTTTCTTGCAGCCCGGTCGTCCCAACCCGACCCATCGTTATGAGCGAGTTCCGTCGTATCCGCGATCAGATCAATGATGATTTCTTCAAGTTGTATACATCTATGGAGGAACGAAAATAGAATGGAAGGTTTATTCTGACAAGTGTTTATTGGAAATAGGGGTGAGTGTTAATTGTCTGTTTAATATATATTATAAATGAAAGCGATAGAAAAGATTAAGGCTGGAAATATTGATTTATCGGAAGATGAGATCATAGAGTTGTTACGTATAAATAATTTTAGTAGCGAATATTATGATTTGCTAGCGGCCTCGAGCGCCTTATCTCGGCGGAAGTTCGGGAACCGGGGATATGTGTTTACGCAAATAGGGATTAATGCAGAGCCTTGTCCGATTAATTGTAACTTTTGCTCTATGGCCGCTACCCATTATTCATTGAACGATAAATGGAAGAAATCGGTGGAGGATATATGTCAGGAAGTGCAATTTCTGCAAAAGTCTTATTTTGATGACTTTTTCATGATGACAACAGCCAACTATCCGATAGAGGAATTTATCTCTGTGGGGCGGTCTGTGAGGGGACTATTAAGAAAGGATCAAAAAATGGTGGCTAATATCGGTGATTTTGGTTTGGATACTGCCTTGAAATTGAAAGAGGTCGGTTTCACTGGTGTCTATCATATCAACCGTTTGCGAGAGGGTGAGGATACGATGGCGAAAACGGAAGACCGGGAGGCGACTATGCGAGCGATTAAAGAGGCTGGCCTGGAGCTTTATTATTGTATAGAACCCATAGGCCCGGAACATTCTTATGAGGAGCTGGCAGTAGAGATCCTAAGAGCCAAGGATTTGAAAATAGATGTAATGGCCGCTATGCGTCGGATTCCGGTGAAAGGAACTCCTCTTTATGAGAAAGGGCAAATTTCAGACTTGGAACTGACGAAAATTGTCGCTGTATCCAATCTGGCAGTCAACCCATCTCGATCGATGAATGTACATGAACCCATCAAATTAGCTATGCTGGCAGGCGTGAACCAATTGTATGCTGAAGTCGGGGCAAATCCTCGTGACACAGAAAGCCATACGGAACAAAATCGGGGATTTAATCCGGAGGGAGCATGGAGTTTATTGAGGGAGTTTGGATACGTCTCATCTGCTTATTGACTCCCGGAGAAGCGTAAATAAGTTGCAGGCATCCTATTTTTGTCTTTTGTTAGGGTTTCCTTCCAAATATTTGTATATATTTGTGGCTATACAGTATAAAAATGGGAGGTGTAAAACCATGGACGATACAAAGGACACAAAAGATATAAAAGAAACGGGCGAGGCTGCGTCCGTTCTCTCTGCGGACGAACAGATGATACAAGATGGGTTCAATGCGTTGTTGAACGATTATTTGAAGTCAAACCACCGCCGTAAGGTCGAACGAATCACGAAAGCTTTTAATTTCGCTAATCAAGCGCACGCCGGAGTGAAACGGCGTTCCGGCGAACCTTATATAATGCATCCTATCGCCGTGGCTCGTATCGTGTGCCGGGAGATGGGTTTGGGCTCTACCTCTATTTGCTCTGCGCTATTGCATGATGTCGTGGAAGATACCGAGTATACGGTGGAGGATATCCGGGATATGTTCGGAGACAAGATCGCCCAGATCGTGGATGGCTTGACGAAGATATCCGGTGGCATTTTTGGGGAACAGGCCTCGGCTCAAGCCGAGAACTTCCGTAAGTTGCTGCTGACTATGAGTGACGATATACGGGTGATTCTAATCAAGATCGCAGACCGTCTTCATAATATGAGGACTTTGGGTTCCATGCTTCCCGCCAAGCAATTTAAGATCGCGGGTGAGACTCTTTATCTGTATGCTCCTCTGGCGCATCGTCTGGGTCTCTTCTCGATCAAGACGGAACTGGAGGATTTGAGTTTTAAATATGAGCATCCGCAAGAATATGACTTCATCAGCGCTAAGTTGAAAGCGACAGAAGAGAGCCGTAATAAATTATTCGAGCGTTTCGCCGCCCCTGTGGACGAGAAGCTGAAATCGATGGGACTTCAGTATGAGATGCGTGCCCGTGTGAAATCGGTCTATTCCATTTGGAATAAGATGGAAAGCAAGGGTGTCGCTTTCGAGGATATTTATGATATTTATGCGGTCCGCATTATTTTTGACCCGCTTCCCGGTGTGGACGAGAAAAACCAATGTTGGGATATCTACTCGGCTATTACGGATATTTACCGGATTCGTCCCGACCGTATCCGTGATTGGGTGAGCCGTCCGAAAGCGAACGGTTATCAAGCGCTTCATCTGACCGTTATGGGACCGGATGGACAATGGGTAGAGATCCAGATCCGTAGCCGCCGTATGGATGATATCGCAGAGAAAGGCTTCGCTGCCCATTGGAAATACAAGGAATCCAACGTGGAGGAGGATACGGAATTGGATAAATGGATACAAACCATTACCGAGATATTGGAGAGTCCGGACCCGAATGCGCTGGATTTCTTGGATACGATCAAACTGAACTTATTTACTTCCGAGATATTTGTTTTCACTCCGAAAGGAGATATAAAGACATTGCCCCAAGGGGCTACCGCCTTGGATTTCGCTTATGCGCTTCACTCCGATATCGGTAATAAATGTATTGGCGCTAAGGTAAACCATCGTTTGGTGCCATTGAGTCATCCGCTGTCCAGTGGAGATCAGGTGGAGGTCTTGACTTCCCGTTCTCAGGAGCCGCAACCGGAGTGGTTGAACTTCGTGACTACCGCTAAGGCTCGTGCGAAGATCGATGCCGTATTAAAGCGTGTCCGTAAAGAGGTCGCTAAGTATGGAGAGATAAAAGTTCTTGATGCCTTCAAGCGTTCGGAGCTTGAGGCGAGTACATCCAATCTGGATAAATTAGGTATGTACTTTGGATTCTCGAAACGCGAGGAATTCTTTTATGCGGTAGAGAAGGGGGATGTGGTTTTGCCCGAGAATTTAAAGAAGCTGTTGAAGGAGAAGACGGATAATGTCTTGTTTAAGTATGTGAAACAGGCGTTGGGTGTCGCTTCCAAGAAGGTGAAACAACCCGAAGAGGAGGAAGCCAAGAAAGAGAAGCCTAAATATGATAAGAAAAAGCCTTATTTATTGAAAGAGGAGGCTTTTGAGCGTAATTATGTAATTGCCGAATGTTGTAAGCCGATTCCGGGAGATGACTCTTTAGGTTTTATCAATGACGATGGTAACGTAGTGGTTCATAAACGTTCCTGCCCGATCGCCATGCGCTTGAAAAGTAGCTTTGGCGAACGTATCTTGAATACGGCTTGGAGCAGCCATATGAACGCTTCTTTTGAGGCCACGCTAGAGGTGAAAGGTATAGACTCGATAGGCGTACTGAATACGATCACGAAAACGATTTCCGAGGATTTCAACGTGAACATCATGCGCTTGCTGATCGAGGCGAAAGACGGCGTGTTCGAAGGTAAGATAAAGATGAAAGTTCATGACGTAGAAGATATCCAGAAAATGTGCGTGACTTTGTCGAAGATACAGAATATTAAATCTGTCGGACGTGTAGCGGATTAAGTGTAGCGAAGTGCTTCGCTACACTTTTGTTTTATAAAAGCTTTATCAGCCGACAATCAAATAAGTTATATAAGCTATATAACAAGCGATCAATAGGATTCCCTCCGGCCTAGTGATGGTCCGTTTCTTGAAGAAAAGGCCAAAAATATAAAGCAATACGCATGAACCGATCAGAACCCCGAGGTCTGCATTGGTAATACCT
>ERZ791923.4025-NODE-4025-length-10406-cov-15.082987_pt1 | contig 10406 bp, 5 predicted proteins | sample MGYA00510133_ERZ791923 | MGnify/ENA primary metagenome ERZ791923 (study PRJEB30046, sample SAMN00792106) | human gut metagenome | study: EMG produced TPA metagenomics assembly of the A metagenome-wide association study of gut microbiota in type 2... | reverse complement strand
TGCCCCGGCAAGCCCCGGTCCGCGCCCGGGCGCGGACCGGGGCTTGCCGGGGCAGCGTACTGCAATGCGGCAGGCAGCATCGTCGCGGAAGCATCCAAGATCAATACCAAAGCCACCGAAAAAAAGTTCCGTCCGCAACGCATTCGGGCGCTGCGGACGGAATGGCGTCCGGAAAGAATGGATCGTGTTATTCGATCTCCATCAGAACGGCGTCGGTAGCCACGGTCTGCCCCTGACGGACCAGAATCTGCTTGACCGTACCGGCGAAATCGCTCGTGATGGCGTTCTCCATCTTCATCGCTTCGAGAACGGCGACCTCCTGTCCGGCCTTCACCGCGTCGCCGACCTTCACTTTGAGTTCGATGATGCGGCCCGGCAGCGGAGCCGTCACGACGTTGCCCGTGATCACGGCCTGCGTCTCTCCGGCGGGCGTCTCCCCGGCCTTGGCGGCAGGTTCGGCCGGCTTCGAAGCCTCGTAGGCCTTCACCTTCATATTGGTCAGGAACGTCTTGGCGACCAGCGGGAACAACTCCAGCAGCAGCACCTCCTTTTCATCGGCGGCGAGCTTCACGCCTCCGGCTTCGGGAAGCTCGGGATTGGGCTGCATCTGGTATTTCGAGGTGTCGTAGGGAGTCTCCTCGCGCACGCCGCAGATCTTGAACCGGAACTCGGGGTCGATCTTCACCGGCGTCTTGCCGTACTCGCCCTTCACGAGGCCCACGAACTGCGACGACTTGTTGGTGTACATCGGACGTCCGGCCTTCTCGTCGAGGGCGCAGTTGACGGCCTGCGCACCCACGATCTGCGAGGTGGGGGTCACCAGCGGCGGCAGACCCGCGGCCAGGCGCACCGAAGGGATCAGCTCCATGGCGCGGGGCAGGATCTCCTCGGCCTTGAGCTGCTTGAGCTGGGCCACCATGTTCGAATACATGCCGCCGGGAATCTCGGCCTTCTGCACCAGTTCGTTCGGAGCCGGGAAGCCGAAATAGGCCTCGATCTTGCGGCAGGCGTCGATCGTGGCGTTCTCGTCGTCGTGCTGCGCCGCGGCGATCGCCCGGTCGAACAGGGCGTCGATCTCGGCGGGAAGCGTGTCGGTCACCGGGTTGAACGCCTTCGGCTCGGGTTTCTCGACGCCGAAGACCGACTGGTTCAGCTCCTTGCGGATGTCCCGCAGCTGGGTGTTGATCTTGGCCACGGCCTCCATGTTCACGCCCGTTTCGATGCCCAGCTTCTTGCAGAAAACATGGATCAGCTCGATGGCCGGGGCGCCCGTGCCTTCGGCGAAGTACCAGCAGTTGGTGTCCACGACGTCGACCCCGGCGATGATGGCCGAAAGCACCGAAGCCAGTCCGTAGCCCGGCGTGCAGTGGGTATGGAAATCGACGGGAACCGAAAGGTTCTTCTTCAGCAGGCGCACCAGCGTGGCGACGCGGCGCGGCGGAATCAGACCCGACATGTCCTTGATGGTGATCATGTCGGCGCCCAGTGCGGCCATCTGGCGGGCCTTGTCGAGGAAATAGGCGTCGGTGAAGACCGGTTTGGGGGCCGATTTGCCCGTCAGCCTGGCCCAGAAACCCGGTTCGGGGTATTTCGGGTCCACGGTGTAGCAAACCGCACAGTCGGCGATGCCGCCGTACTGCTTGACGTATTTGACGGTCGATTTTACGTTGTCGACGTCGTTCAGGGCGTCGAAGATCCGCATGATGCCCAAACCGCTCCGGATCGAGTTGCGGCAGAAGCCGTCGATGATTTCGTCCGTATAGGGCGAGTAGCCGAACAGGTTGCGGCCGCGCGAAAGGGCCGTGAGTTTCGAGACATCGCCCACTGCCTTGTGGATGGTTTCGAGGCGCGTCCACGGATTCTCGTCGAGATAACGCATCACCGAGTCGGGGACGGCGCCGCCCCACACCTCCATCGCATAGAAATTGGCATCTTTGTAGAACGGCAGGCAGCGGTCGATCTGCTCCTGGTTCATACGCGTCGCGAAGGACGACTGCTGGCCGTCACGCAACGTAAGGTCTCTGATTTTGAGATTTCTCGCCATTTTATAATATCATTTAAGGGTTCTTTGGCACGAATCCATTGTTATTCGAATAACAAAGGTAATAAACCCTCACGAATATGCAACTTTTTTCCGGGGAATTTTCAGGAAAAACGCCCCGGCCGCTTTCTTTCCGTAAAAAAGACGGGAAACAGAACGATCATCCGCCCGATCTGCCGCCGGGCTGGAACAGTTCCCGGTCGGGAAGCCCGTCGAGGTATCTGCGTTTGAAGACATTGACGCAGAAGACAAACATCGCCAGCATCAGCGGCCCGAAGATGACGCCCATAAAGCCGAAGAGCGACAGACCGATGAAGACCCCGAAAATGGTGATGAGCGGGTGCACGTCGGCCATCTTCTTCTGCATGACCATCCGCACGAGGTTGTCCACCTGCGTGACGACCAGCGTGCCGTACATCACCAGCCCGACGCCCTGCCCCCAGTTGCCGTCGAGGCTCATGTAGGCCGCCAGCGGCAGCCACACGAGGGCCGTGCCGACGATGGGCAGAATCGTGGCGAAGCAGGTCAGCACGCCCCAGAAAAGCGGCTCGGGAACGCCGAAGGCCAGGTAACCGACATAGGCCACCACGCCCTGCGAGACGGCCAGCAGCGGAATGACGATGGCGTTCGAGCGCACGATCATGTGGATTTCGCGCATCACGCTGCGCGCCGCGCAGCGGTCGAACGGCAGGATTTCGCGGCAGTAGGTCTCCATGCGCAGGCCCCCGATCAGCATGAAATAGAGCACGAAGAGCAGCACGACGAGGTTGACGGCGAAATTCACGATGCCGCCCACGAGCCACTGCCCCGCCCTGGGAAGGTAGCCCAGCACCGATTGCAGGTTGCTCTCGGACCAGAGGTCGTAGCCGGTTTTCTGCTGGATGAGTCCGGCGACGTGCCGGACGGGCGTGATGACCGACTGCGGATCAAGGGCCACGCCCTGGATTTTGTCGACGACCATCCAGACGATCAGGCTGATCGGAACGAGGAAGAAGAAGATCGCCTCGCCGAGCAGCAGCGACGCCGCAAGGCTCCGCCGCCACCGCCGCCGTTCGCTCAAGAACCACATCTGACGCCGCAGCAGCACGTAGATCGTCACGGCCCCCAGCAAGCCGCCCAGAAACGGCGTCAGCTCGGCGAAGATCGTGAGACCCAGCCCCGCGATAAGCACGAAAAGCGAATAACGCCAGTATTTTTCACGCACCGAAAGCATACCCCGGCCCCGCGCAAGGAACGTGCCGCAGGCTTCCGGACCGGGAGGCCGGAATGTTGAAATATCGTCGACTGAAAATTTGCGCTATTCTATTGCGGCTCACAAATATTTGATATATATTTGCGCCATGGAAAGAATGGCCGAAATCGTCTGCACAGACACCCCGGAAATGAGTTCCCACGATTGGCGAAAAGCTCTTTCAGGACACACATACGACTGACGAGGGATGTTCCTGCAACGGGAATGTCTCTCGCCGTTTTCTCAAAACGGCCGAATCCGGAAACCGAAACGCCGCGAAAAAGGAAACAAACGATCCATCTACAACGAAACCCAAAAAAATCCCTTATTCACAAAAACCAACGTTTATGAAGAAATTTTTCCTTCTCATGCTCTCGGTCTTCGCATTTTGCGCAGCCGATGCGCAGGTGACGACTTCGGGAATGAACGGCACGGTGACCGACGCCGACGGACAGCCGCTCGCCGGCGCCACGGTCATCGCCGTGCACACCCCTTCAGGCACGCAGTACGGCGCCGTGAGCGACAAGAACGGCGGCTACAACCTGCAAGGACTGCGCACGGGAGGTCCCTACACGGTGACCTTCTCGTTCGTGGGCTGCCAGAGCGTCGAATTCCCGGGACTGATGCTGTCGCTGGGCCAGACCCTCAAGCGCGACGCTTTCCTCAAGGACAGCCAGCAGCTCGAAGCCGTGGTCATCACGGCCGACGGCAAGAACAGTTCGATGAACGTCAACCGCGCAGGGGCGGTCACCAGCATCTCCAACGAGCAGATCGAACTGATGCCTACGGTCAACCGCAGCATGAACGACATCATGCGTCTCACGCCGCAGGCCTCGTCGACCACCTCGGGACTGGCCATCGGCGGCGGCAACTACCGCCAGTCGTACGTGACGGTCGACGGCGCGGCGTTCAACAACATGTTCGGCATCGGCGGCAACCTGCCCGCAGGCGGTTCGCCCATTTCGCTCGACGCGCTGGAGCAGGTGTCGGTGTCGATAACCCCCTTCGACGTGCGCCAGAGCGGATTCACGGGCGGAGCGATCAACGCCGTCACCAAGTCGGGAACCAACGACCTGAAGGTCTCGGCCTACCTCTACTCCAAGAGCGACCAGCTCCAGGGCGACAAGTACGACGGCGGCAAACTGTCGCTGAGCGAGATGCGGAACAACACGCTCGGATTCAGCGTCGGCGCCCCGATCGTCAGGAACAAGCTCTTCGTGTTCGCCAACTTCGAGCGCGAGTGGAACACCACGCCGGGCAACTCCCGGCTGGCCCGCACGAGCGAAAGCCAGGATTTCGGCAAAGCCCTGCAATACAACCGCCCGACGACCGCGAAACTCGACGAGATGAGCCGGTTCCTGATCGACAACTACGGCTACAACCCCGGTGCCTACCAGAACTATTCGGTGAAGACGCCCGGCTACAAGCTCATGGCACGCGTGGACTGGAACATCAACCGCAACCACGCGCTGAACGTGCGGTTCAGCCGGACGCAGAACAAGTATTCGTCGGCCCCGTCGTCGTCCATTTCGCCGCTCAACGCCGGCAAAGTGTACGACAAGGACGTTTACGGCCGCACCTCGGTCTACGCCATGTATTTCGGGAATTCGCGCTACTATCAGGAGCAGAACTTCACGTCGGTGGCCGCCGAACTCAACTCCCGCTTCATGGACAGCCGCCTGACGAACACGCTGCGCTACACCTATTCGCACCAGTACGAGCCGCGCAGCTACGACGGCGGCATCTTCCCGACGGTGGACATTCTGGAGCCTGCCGAGAACGGCGCGAGCGCCCTGTACGCCTCGTTCGGACTCGATCCCTTCACCGAAGGCAACCTGCGCGAAGTGTCGACGCACATCCTAACCGACGAGATCGGCTACACGCTGGGCAAGCACCGGCTGGTGGCCGGTTTGCAGTTCGAGCACAACCTGACCACGAACGGCTACTTGCAGGGCGGCGCGGGATACTACGTCTACGAAAGCTGGGACGACTTCAAGAACGACAAGGCCCCGCTGGCGTTCCGCATCGCACACGGCAACAACGACGCATTGTCGCAGGCGTTCCCCCAGTTCTCCCACATGCAGTACTCGGTCTACCTGCAGGACGAGATCAACGTAAGCGATCGTTTCAAGGCGACGGTCGGAGTGCGTTTCGAGGTTCCGGTCTATCCGTCGATCTCGGGCAACGAAAATAAGGACTTTACGGAGATCTTCGCCGACCACGGCGGCTACAAGACCTCGGATATGCCCAAGGCGCGTCTGTCGGTGGCCCCCCGCGTGGGCTTCAACTGGGACATGACCGGCGAGCGCAAGTATATCCTCCGCGGAGGTACGGGCGTGTTCAACGGCCGCCTGCCGTTCGTATGGCTCGTATCGGTGGCCGGAAACAGCAACACCATCCAGAACGGACTCACGCTTTACAGAAACGAAAAGGGCGACAACATGCCCAAATTCCACACCAATGTCAAAGACATGCTGGAAGACGTGTACAAGGGAACCTACAAGGGACATGACCTGGCGGCCAACACGCAGCCGACCATTCTGGACAAGAACCTCAAAATGCCTTCGACGTGGAAAAGCTCGCTGGCGCTGGACCTGAAACTTCCGGGCGACGTCAACCTCAATATCGAGGGGATCTACAACAAGGACTTCAACTCGGTGACCGTCACCAAACTCGGCATGGTCGAGAAAGAGGGCGGCATCCGGCTCCCGGGCGAACCCGAGGCGCGCACCTATTGGGAAAGCGGCAATATCAGGAATAAGGACGGCGAGACCGTCAATCCCTACCTGATCAACAACACCGACGACGTGGATGGCTACTACGCTTCGGTCTCGGCGCAGGTGTCGAAAACCTGGGGCTTCGGTCTCTCGCTGACGGCGGCCTACACCTATTCGAGCGCCAAGAACGTGATCGACGGCATCGGCGACCAGGTGACCTCGGCATTCAGCACCAACACGTTCAACAAGAACGGTTCGAACGTGCCCGAACTGGGTTACGCATCCTACGTGTCGCCCCACCGCATCCTGCTCAACGTCGGCTACCGCCTCGCGCACAAGAGCGGCGCGTCGAACTTCGGGCTTTACTACGAGGCGTTCCGCCAGGGATATATCGGTTCGTACTCCTATTCGCGCTACTCCTACACGATGTACGTGCAGAGCGGCAAGTACCAGAACCCCGTGACGAACGACCGCGGCGCGGTGAACCTGATCTACATTCCGACCCGCGAGGAACTCGACGGCATGCCGTTCACGTCGGACGAGAACAGGGAGGAGTACTGGAAATTCATCCGGAACGACGACTATCTCTCGAAGCACACCGGCGAATACTCGAAGCGCGGCGGCGCCGTGATGCCCTGGCAGCACATGCTGAACTTCCGCTTCTCGCAGGACTTCTACGTCAACGTCAAAGGCCGGCGCAACACGATTTCGCTGGGGCTCGATGTCAACAACATCGCCAACATGCTCAACCGCGACTGGGGCAACGTCAAACGGATCAGTACGACCAACATCCTGAAATACGAGAACGGCGCCTACATGTTCAACAAACCCACATGGTCGAAGTACGCCGGCACGATTTCGACCTGGTCGGCGATGTTCAGCATCCGCTACACCTTCAACTAATCTCCCGGAAGAGGCTCAAAAAGGAAGAGACCGGTTTGCGCCGGTCTCTTTCTTTTGTTTATATGCAGTCCGATTGCAACAACCGCCGGCGCAGGGCGTCGCACGCCGCGTCGGGATCGCGGTGATCGAAGACGAAGCCGTGAATGCCCAGAGCGGCGGCCGCCTCGATGTTCATCTCCCGGTCGTCGATGAAAAGCGTCTCGGAGGGGGTCAGGCCATAGCGTTCGAGCAGAATCTCGTAGATGCGCGGCTCGGGTTTCACGGTGTGCTCCTCGCAGGAGACCACCTCGCCGTCGAAAAGCCCGTAGACGGGGAAGCGGCGCAGGAAGTCGATGAACTCGCGCGACATGTTCGAAAGCACGTAGAGCCGGTAGCCCGCCGCTTTCAGGTCGCCGACGAGCCGTTCGGTCGGCTTCACGGGTTCCTGCAGGTCGACGGCCAGCCGAAGGACGGCGGCACAGGTCTCCACGGGGCGGCCGGTCATCCCGCTGATGGTGGCGGTCACCTCTTCGAGCGTCGACGTGCCGCGGTCGTACTCCTCCCAGAAGAGCGGCGTGCGCGGGGCGCGGAGAAAACTGAAAAATTCGAGCAGTTCGGGGGTGCACTTGCTTTTATCACGGGCGAAAAGGACTCCGCCAAGGTCAAAAACGATGTTTTTCATAGGGACAAAGATACTAAAAAGTCGAATGGGGCGCAACACAAAATCGCGCACAACTCCGTAAAACCTTCCGACTGGTAAAAGGATCGTTACGACCCCAAAGATACGAAAAATTTTGTTGGTGCGGGATTTGCAGGGTGTTCGGAAAACAATCAAGCCTATGAATCACGGTATAAGCATCCTTTTCCGCACCATTCCGCTCGCAATGGCCGCCTTCTGCTTCGCTTACGGAGCCTATATTTTCGCGGCCGGAACCGACGCGGCTCGTCTGACGGCAGGTCCCGTCGTCTTCTACCTCGGGTCCATCTGCATCGCGCTCTACTGCACCGCCGCAACGATCATCCGCCAGATCATCGGGACCTACACGGCGGCGGCGAAGTACCTCTTCCCGGCGATCGGCTACACGTTCGCCATGCTGACGCTCATCAGCGGCGCATTCATCATCGCCTCGCACTGGCCCGGCGCGCTGGTCACCGGACACGTCGTCTGCGGACTGGGGCTGATCACGGCCTGCGTGGCCACGGCGGCGACCTCGTCGACACGCTTCAGCCTGATTCCCAAAAACTCCGCCGACGACTCCTTCTCGGTCAACCCGGCCGGATTCACCCGCGCCGAGTCGTCGCTGCTGATCTTCATCGTCTCGGCAATCGCCGCCATCGCCTGGGTCTGGTGCATCCTGCTCTATGTGCGCGGAACGCTTCCGGCACACATCGTCGCCGGGAGCGTGATGTTCGGAATCGCCTGCGTCTGCACGTCGCTCATCGCGCTGGTCGCCAGCATCGCCCGCCAGGCCCGCGGCAGCTACACGATGGCCGAAAAAGGCAAATGGACGGGACTCGTGCTGACGATGGGTTCGCTGGCATTCGTGCTGGGGCTGATCCTGATTTTCGCCTATTGGGATCATCCGATCAACTTCGTGGGATTCGTGCTGATCGGTCTGGCGCTGATCTGCTGGAGCATTTCGAGCAAGGTGATTCTGCTGGCGAAAATCTGGCACGCCGACTTCCCGCTGGCCAACCGCATTCCGATCATCCCCGTGCTGACGGCGCTGGCATGCCTGTTCCTGGCGGCGTTCCTCTACGAGGAGGCCGCATTCCAGGCCAAATTCTTCGTCCCGGCGCGTGTGCTGTCGGGATTCGGCGCTATCTGTTTCACGCTCTACTCCATCGTCTCGATCCTCGAAAGCGGAACGTCGAAAAAATAAAAGGACAAAAGACTTTATTCGATTTTGGAGACGCAGATTTGTGCTTAAACGAAGCGGGGCACGGATGGGTAGTATCGGAATACGTCCCATTCGTGCCCTGCGAGCGCAAGTGCGAAGATGCCCTATAAAATCAGAATAAATGGAAGGCGACCGTAAGCCCCGCCATCACGATCGCGACCATCGACATCAGTTTGATGAGAATGTTGAGCGACGGACCCGACGTATCCTTGAAGGGATCGCCGACCGTATCGCCCACGACCGTGGCCCGGTGGCAGTCGGAACCCTTGCCGCCGAAATGCCCCTCCTCGACCATCTTCTTGGCGTTGTCCCAGGCGCCCCCGGCATTGGCCATGAAGACCGCCAGCACGAAACCGGAACTCAATCCGCCGACCAGAAGGCCCATTACGCCCGCCACCCCGAAGACCAGTCCGACAACGACCGGAGCGGCGATGGCCAGCAGGCTCGGAAACAGCATCTCACGCTGCGCACCGCGGGTCGAAATGGCGACGCAGCGCGCGTAGTCGGGCGTTCCCTCGCCCGTGAGGATGCCCTTGATCTCGCGGAACTGGCGGCGCACCTCCTCGACCATGCTCTGCGCGGCGCGGCCCACGGCGTTCATCGTCAGCCCGCAGAAGAGGAACGACATCATCGCGCCGATGAAGACGCCGATCAGCACCGTGGGGTTCATCAGCGACACGCGGTAATATTCCATGAAATCGAGAATCGAGGCGTCCTGCACGAAGCGCATCGTCCCGTCGGACATTTCGAGCATCGTCACCCCGTTGTGGATCAGACCGATGCGGATCTCCTCGATATAGGAGGCCAGCAGCGCGAGGGCCGTCAGGGCGGCCGAACCGATGGCGAAGCCCTTGCCCGTGGCGGCCGTGGTGTTGCCCAGCGCGTCGAGCGCGTCGGTGCGTTTGCGGACCTCGGGGCCGAGGCCGCTCATCTCGGCATTGCCGCCCGCATTGTCGGCGATAGGGCCGTAGGCGTCCGTGGCCAGCGTGATGCCCAGCGTCGAGAGCATGCCCACGGCCGCAATGCCGATGCCGTAGAGACCCATCGACATGTTCTGCGGAGCCATCATGTTCTCGATGTCGAAGCCGATGGCGCAGAGGTAGGCAAGGATGATCGCCACGCCGATCGTCACGACGGGGATGGCCGTGGAGATCATTCCCGAGCCGATGCCGGCGATGATGACCGTCGCAGGGCCTGTCTGGGCGCTCCCGGCGATCTTCTGTGTCGGTTTATAAGAATGGGAGGTGAAGTATTCCGTGGCCTGCCCGATGACAATGCCCGCCACGAGGCCCGTGATGACTGAGAACGAGAGTCCGACCCAGTTCTCGACGCCCAGCAGGCAGAGGATGCCGAACGTGGCGGCGGCGATCAGCAGCGAGCTGAAATTGACGCCCACGCCCAGCGAACGGAGCAGTTCGCGCATCGTGGCCCCCTCCTTCGTGCGCACGAGGAAGATGCCGAGGATCGAGAGCAGGATGCCCACCGCGGCGATCAGCATCGGGGCCATCACGGCCTTGATCTGCAACGCCTCGGAACCGGCCGAGGAGAAGGCCGCGGCGCCCAGCGCCGCCGTGGCGAGGATCGAACCGCAGTAGCTCTCGTAAAGGTCGGCGCCCATGCCGGCCACGTCGCCC
>ERZ791923.4010-NODE-4010-length-10437-cov-3.798786_pt1 | contig 10437 bp, 7 predicted proteins | sample MGYA00510133_ERZ791923 | MGnify/ENA primary metagenome ERZ791923 (study PRJEB30046, sample SAMN00792106) | human gut metagenome | study: EMG produced TPA metagenomics assembly of the A metagenome-wide association study of gut microbiota in type 2... | reverse complement strand
ATGGCCGAAATAAGATTACATTACGCAATTGCGCCGTTACTGAAGTTTGCGAGAAACTCGGGTGGAATTATCCGGAAGAAACAGCTGTTGATGTAGAGGTCATAGAAGGAATAGGCAATATCGGCTTAGGCTCGTTTTTAGTTCCCGAAACGGAATGGATGATGATAGCGACCAATGGTTGTAGTTATGACATACGTTTCAATAACCTCTACGATTTGGACGGGAATGTGGTTTATCAAGGCGAGAACGTGCAGAAGCCGAGCAGCGGCATAGAAAGTGTCGGTGCTGCACCTAAAGAATCCGACAAACTCTACGACCTGACGGGCCGCGAAATCCGCAACCCGCAGCGCGGCACCATCTACATCCGGGACGGAGAAAAGCACATCGCGCGGTAAACCGAGAAAGCCTTGAGGTCCAATTCCGTAACCGTGAAAAAAGGCGGCAAACTGACTGTTATCGCCCGGAACGTCACGATGGGAAAAGACTTCAAGGTCGAAGACGGCGGAGAATTTAAAATTTCAAACCTGTAATCCGAATATCGATTAATCGGTTGGTGTCACAACCCAACCGATTAATCGCACTTCAATAATCAAATTTAAAAACAGGAACAATGAAAAAAATCATATTAACACTAATGTTTTTACTGACCATTATTGTCAGTTTCGCGAAGGTTAATTACGAGCCGATGATTCGCGAAGATCGGATTTGGGAATACTGCCTCCGTGTTGGGGATTCGTCCCAAAGTTCCAAGGGAGTTTTTAAGTTAAAATTCGACGGCACCGAAGACCGAAATGGTAAAACATACCATAGACTGGTTTGCTGGAATGCAGCTGACGAGAACCCTATCCCGAAAACGGTAGCATATATGAGGGAAGAGACCCTGGCGGTTTATTGTCTTCTGCAACAAGATGAAGTCAAAGTTTATGGGAATGGTTTCGACCTGAAATTCCCTGTAGTTGAGAATCAGGAAATTTGTCTATATCAATTTGGGACCGTAGGCTATCCTGAGTTTGAAGAAGTTCCGCATAATGTACCGGCGGTAACCGATATATATGGATGCGCTGAATTTAATGCCAAGTTGAATATTTTGCCTTTGAATGCTATATTTAAGGTGGTTCATGTGAATGATGCCGATTGGAATGTATCACTGTTTTACGGTGAAGATAAAACATACTTGATGGACGAGTGGTTGGATGGAAATCCCGAAAATGATATGGCAGGCATTACGGTTGTGGAGGGTGTTGGCAATGTCGGTCGAGGTTTCTTGCATACGCCATCATATCTTGGTATACCAATTGGTATGGCTTTTTCTAATGTTTTTTTCCTGCGGCAAACGGATTTATACGGCAACACGGTTTTTGACGCGAAATGGCTGAAGGACCAAAGCGGCGTTACGGACATCGTGCCGCAGGAACGCCCCAAGGACGGCAAGAGCTATGACCTGACCGGCAAACAGGTGACCGACCCCGAACGCGGCACCATTTACATCCAGGACGGCGAAAAGTGCATCGCGCGGTAAACCTTGCAAAATTGATTTATAGGTAACCGTAAAGGAAGCGGGATACTTCAATCTTTGAGTTTCTTCGCAAATTCTGCAAGCACTGGCAAAGCCCAGCACCATAAAGTTCGCAACAATTCTCCGGGAATTATCTCAATAAAAACGTAAAGAGGGGCGCCCGTGCGGCGTCCCTCTTTAGGGTTTCCGGAGAGGAAGGTTATCTGTCGGCGTGGAGGAGTTTCGCGAGGGTCACCATCCCTTTGGTGGCGGGTTCGGCTATCACCGTCACGTCGGGGATGCCGGCGACGCTGGCCGGGCGCGGGTCTATGTAGTAGATGGGTGTACCCGGGCGCACGCATTGCAGCAGTCCGGCGGCCGGATAGACCACCAGCGACGTGCCGATGACCACGAAGATGTCGGCCTCATGGACTATCTCCACGGCCTTCTCGATGTTGGGGACGGCCTCCTGGAAGAAGACGATGTGGGGACGCATGGGCATTCCGTTCTTGCCGCGTGTGGCGGGCGAGGTGACCATGGTCTCCTCCGTGACCTCTTCTATATAACCGGGGTCGTCGACGGCGCGGATTTTCATCAGTTCGCCGTGCAGGTGCAGCACCTTGGAGCTGCCGGCGCGTTCGTGCAGGTCGTCTACGTTCTGGGTTATCACTTCCACGTCGAAGTCACGTTCCAGTTCGGCGATAGCCTTATGCGCGGCGTTGGGGAGGGCGTCGAGCAGGGCGGCGCGCCGCTCGTTGTAGAAGCGGTGTACCAGCTCGGGGTCGCGCAGGAACCCTTCGTAGGAGGCTACCTGCATCACCGGGTAATTCTCCCACAGGCCGTCGGCGTCGCGGAAGGTGGAGATGCCGCTTTCGGCCGACACTCCGGCGCCCGTGGAAAATACGAGTTTCTTTTTTGCCATAATTCTGTATCGTTTAGGTTCTGACAGTATGACAAGCCGTGAAGGGTTTCGGCACACGTGGCACGGCAGTTTTAAGAAGAATTAAGAGAATTTAACGGCAACCGGGAGTTTTAAGGGTGACACTTCGCGGCGGCAATTTGTTTTAACCTAAGCAGGGAAACGAAGCCCCGTATAAGCGTATATTCCGACATAAAATACTATAAAATACACAATCCTATGAAAATGAAGAAATTAGCTTTCCTCCCGCTTGCCATGCTCGGGGTGCTTGCATTTGCCTCCTGTTCGCAGGACGACGAACCGATAGCCGCCGACAACGACGGAAACGTAAACCTCACCGTGTCTCTGCCGCAGGACATGGCCACGCGCCAGTTCTCCTCCGGCCGGAACGCAACACAGCTGCAATACGCTGTCTATGAAGCCGGTTCCACAACGCCGCTGCCCGTCATCAAGCAGGCCGACGGAGAAACCCTCGGCACCGTAGGTACCGCCACGTTCGTGGAACTCAAAGCCACGGTAAGCCTCACGCTGGCACGCTCCAAGGACTACAACATAGTCTTCTGGGCACAGGATCCCACGGTGAAAGCCTACACTTTCGACGCCGCCAAGCAGACGGTGACAACAAACTTCAACGGTGTTCCCGTGAACGACGACATTTATGACGCCTTCACCACCAACTACCGCACGGGCATCGTGACCGGCCCCATCAACCGTACCATCACCCTTTACCGTCCCTTCGCGCAGATAAACGTGGGCACCAACGACGTGGCCGAAGCCGCGGCCGCCGGCCTCACCGTCAATACGGTAGACATCACGGTGCCTTCATATAACACGCTTAACCTCGTCAGCGGAGAAGTGGGTGTTGACGGCAACTTCGACCAGACCGCCACAGTCCCCACTGCGGTCTACACCGCCGCAGCCCCGGCTACAGCCGAGACTTTCCCCGTCGACGGCTACACTTACCTCTCTATGAACTATCTGCTCGTGCCCAAGGACAAATCGAGCGTCAATGTGCGCTTCTACGTCAATGCCCAACCCACCGGCAGCACACTGACTGACCCGAGCGCAATGGGCGTCTACGAGAATGTACCGGTGCAGCGCAACTACCGCACCAACATCTACGGCGCCCTGCTCACCGACCCCGCAGTCTTCAACGTACAGATAGACCCGGCCTTCAATGTCCCCGACAACGATTATGACATCAAGGGATGGGACGGCACCGTCTCCGACAAGCTCGACAAGGATACCGACGGCAAGACGGTGCTCCTAAACGCGCCGCAGGACCTGGCCCTCTTCGCCCGGATGATGGAAGCCGGAACACTGGACCCCTCCACTCCCGTGAAGCTCAACGCCGACATGGACCTCAACTCCATAGAGTGGAAACCTATCAAGAACTACGCCGGCACGTTCGACGCGCAGGGCCATACCATCAAGAACCTGAGCATGACCACTTCGGCACCGTTCATGGGGCTTTTTGACCGGCTGAAAGGAAACGCCACGATCAAGAACCTTACAATAGAGAATGTAAATATCGTGAACACTACAACAGATTCCGATACCGGAACCGGTGCAATTGCAGGAGACCCCTTTACCTCTTCTATCCAAAACGTTACTGTCAAAGGGAATATCTACATTACCGCTTACCGCTATGTAGGCGCGATAGCCGGACATAACGCATACGGCACATATACCGGTCTGACCGTCGACGCCAATCCCGGCAGCTATGTGCGTTCCACCTCTACCTCGCAGGGCCTCCTCTCCGCTCCGGCACAGTGCGGCGGTGTGATAGGTTACTGCGGTGAAGGCGGCACTGTCTTCAAAGACATCACAAGCAACATCAACGTTATTGCCGACTCTTACGGCGCAGGCGGCATCTTCGGCACGCTTCAGAGCGGCAACCAGGTGACCGGTTGCTCCTCGTCGGGCACAGTCACGCTGACCAAACCCATGAATGCAAAATATGCTCAGGCCATCGGCGGCATTGCCGGCGACTATATTCCCGGCAGCCGTATCGATGTCAACGGATGCACCTTTACAGGGACACTGAGTTCCAACGTCAACGGCACTCCGTTCACCGACTTCCTGAACGGCGGACTCATAGGCATCTCCTACGGCGGACGTTCTGCCGGAGTGGGTGTGAACGCCACGGACCTCTACATCGACGGCGTGCAGAAACCCTATCCCGCCAACTGACAAACCTTATCAAACATCAAAAAAGCGGACGGCCTGAACACCGCCCGCTTTTTATGGAACACCCAATTATCAACCATAATATTGCATTTAACGCAATTTAACAAATCGGGGGGGGTAAAACGGATTATTTTATCTAATTTTGTAAATTAAAGTAACTTAATTTAAATAATCCAACATGAAACAATCCACAACCCTGTCGCTTTTCGCCGCCGCAGCCCTTTTCGGACTTGCTTCCTGCTCGAGCGACGAACCCGCCGTCATTACCGGTAATGGCGCAGAAACTTTCACTATCTCGTTGCCTACGGAGCTTACCCGTGACTTCAACGACGGCCTGTCGGCCAAGAACCTTTACATCGCCGTCTATCCCAAAGGGGAGGCAGTGCAACGGCGTCGCCACTGATATGCAGCTTCCCGACGGCTCTCGCCAATGAGACCCTGATTTCCGGCGCCACGTTCAACGGCCTGACCGCCAACGTCACCATCCAGCTCGTGAAAGACCAGAGCTACGACGTGCTCTTCTTCGCCGAATCTTACACCGACGGCACAGACGAGTGCCCCTACGCCTTCACTCCCGCCACACGCTCCATGAAGGTGACCTACGGCAAGATGGCCTGCAACAGCGACGCTCCCGACGCTTTCTATTACCACGGGGAAATCAAGGCCAGCGGCACGAACCACCCCATCGAGTTGCGCCGTCCCTTCGCACAGATCAACATCGGCACCGACGACTATGACACCGCCGTGAAAGCCGGCATGACCGTAACCTCCTCGGCCGTCACCTTCTCTAACCTCGCCGACACGTTCGACTTCGTCACCGGCGCCGCTACCGACAATGCCGAGAACGTAGAGTTTGCGAACGCCGACATTCCCGCCGCCTCACAACCCTTCCCCACCGGCGCCGCAGGTCAGTACCGCTACCTGAATATGGCATACGTGCTTGTCGGCACAGGAACCGGCGACCAGGCCGTCATCAACAGCGTGCAGATGTCGCTCAACGAGGCAACGACTCCCTTTGCCACTTACACCAACATCCCGGCGAAGACCAACTTCCAAACCAACATCTACGGCTCGCTTCTCACCAACAAAGAGAACTTCACCGTCACCATCAACCCGGCCTTCGGCGGCGCGTATAACAACGGGCTGCTTGCCGTAGCCACCGAAGACGACTTCAAGGCCGCTGTTGCCGCCGGCAAAGACATCGTCCTCGCCAGCAACGTAAGCCTCACCGCTCCCGTCACCATAGAGCAACCGATGACCATCGACCTCGGCACCAAAACCCTCAATATCGGCTCACAGAGTATCACCAACGCCGCCGGCAACGACCTGACTATCCAGGGCGACGGTGCAGTAATAGGCTCGGTAAGGAATATGATTCAGAACAATGGCAACCTTACCGTAAAAGGAGGCCGTTTCTCAGTAGACACTTCCGAATATTTCAAGACAGCCATCTCGAATAATGCCGGAGGCACATGTACCATCGAAGACGGCACTTTCACAAGTGGCCGTGCGCCAATGTACAATCAGGGGACTATGGTAATCAACGGCGGTTCTTTTACCACGACTTCCAATAACAGTGGCGATTCTTATATCCTTTACAATGACGTAATAGATCAAGCATCCCAGAATGCGAATATAACCGTCAACGGCGGTACATTTACCTCCTTGGGAGGCCCCGCTCTAATGATGAGGTCAAGCGGCATGCGTGGCGGCAAACTGACCTTTAACGGCGGAACAGTCTCTGCAAAGAACGGCTATGCTGTCAACGGCCAGTATTGTCCCGACATGACCATCACCGGCGGTACTTTCACCGGCGGGGGCGCCATGCAGGTCAACGCTTGCACCGTAAATATCTCAGGCGGTAACTTTATAGCCGGAAACTACTATGCTCTCGGCCTCGACATCGACAACCACTCAAGCACAAATTCGGTAGCCAATATCAGTGGCGGGTATTTCTTCACGAAACCGGATTTCGCCACAATCTATTGTTCAAATAGTGCCACCGCAAACATAACCGGCGGTTACTTCACCAACCTCTTCAAGGACAATCATAAGAATACCACGTGGCCGATAGCCGAAGGTTACGAAGCTGCACAGCTCACTCCTGCCCTGACGCAGACCATTGCCGGTGTACAATGCTCCTTCAACTATCAGGTAAAAGCCAAATAACACCAATCCCTCAAATATAAAAAAGCGGACGGTCTTAACGCCGCCCGCTTTTTTGTGACCCTGTCACGAAAGGCACGCAGAAAAAATAGCGCAAGGTCGAACCGCGGAGTCAAGGGGGCGGAGACCTCCCGGTCTCCGTGCCGCGTCTGGTGCCGCGCCTGCCCGGCAGTATTTGTGCCTTCAGGAATCAATAATCCCAGTAGTAGTTGACGTTCCGTTTCTCCGCGAAGATACGGACATTGCCTTCTATCACATATTTTACTGCAAGGGCGTCGGCGCCGGGATTGTAGCTTATCTCAAAGAAAGTAGAACCCATGTTGTGCTGTTCGCCGCCCATGGTATAATAATTCCAGTTTGAAAACTCAACCGGAGTCTGTGTCTGGAAATAGCGCGCCATGGTGTTGTAGCGCGACTGTCCCAACAGCTTTACGAGGCGCGCCTTCAGCGCCGGCTTTTTCAGAAGGTTAATCTCGTAGGGATATTTCCCCACCGATGATTGGAAAATCGAGTTCAGGGAGGCGTTGGAGGTCTGCCTCCGATGCTTGGCCTTGGTGGTTTTGCGCGTCTTGGCCGCCAGCGACGACTCATGCGTGAAAAAGCCGGCTCCTCCGCAAAGGAGCGCCAACGCCGCGACCGCTAAGATGGATTTCTTCATATTCGTAGATTATTTTTATAATTCAGTGAAAGTGCAAATTTACAAAATAATTTTAGATTTCCGGCAAACTTTCATCGAAAAAACTATTGTCGCATCAATTCGTGAGAGTCGGGGGGGGTATTGTGCTTCTTAAGCCAATGTTATTGATGTTACGGATGTGGCGAATGTTACGGATGTGACTTATAAGATCTATAAAAGGGCCGGTGTATATGCGCCCTAAAACAACGAGAGTGAGCCGCGGGGGGCTCACTCTCTTATATACGGGCGGAGACGGTCAGTCTTCCTCTTTCATGTTGTGGAAGACGTTCTGCACGTCTTCGTCTTCCTCGAATTTCTCAAGCAGTTTCTCTATGGATTCGCGCTGTTCGGGAGTCACCTCCTTATAGTCGGTGGGGATGCGTTCGAACTCGGCCGAAACTATCTCGAAACCGTTCTCTTCCAGATACTTCTGGATGGCGGCAAACTGGTCGAATGCGCCGTAAACGCACCATTCCTCATCCCCCTCCTCGGCTTCGAGTTCTGCCTCGAAGTCCATCAGGCTGAGTTCCAGTTCGTCGTGGTCGACGGCCTCGTTGGGCTTGATGTGGAACACGCTCTTGTGGTTGAAGAGGAACGAGAGCGAGCCGGAAGTACCGAGCGAGCCGCCGTGTTTGTTGAAGTATGAGCGCACGTTGGCCACGGTGCGCTGGTTGTTGTCGGTAGCGGTTTCCACAACGATGGCGATTCCGTGGGGACCGTATCCTTCGTAAACTATTTCCTTGTAGTCGCCGGCATCCTTTTCGGTAGCCTTTTTGATGGCGCGCTCCACGGTATCCTTGGGCATGTTGGCGGCCTTGGCGTTCTGCATCAGCACACGCAGACGCGGGTTCATGTCGGGGTCGGGGCCCCCGGCTTTTGCCGCGATGGTGATTTCTTTACCGATGCGTGTGAACGTCCGCGACATGTTGCCCCAGCGTTTCAGCTTGCGCGCTTTGCGATATTCAAATGCTCTTCCCATGTTTTATGTGTCAGGTATGTTATTTTTGTATTGTTGTTGTCTGTTATCTGAGTTCTGCGCCGAGGTTTTTCTCCAGCGCGGCTATGATTTTCTTCATCACGCCGTCTATCTGCTTGTCCACGAGTGTCTTTTCGTCGTCCTGGAGCGTCATGGCCACGGCGTAGGATTTCTTTCCTTCGGGCACTCCCTTCCCCTCGTACACGTCGAAGAGGACGACATCGCGCAGCAGCTTGCCGCCGGCTTTGCGTATAATCTGTTCCACCTGCGCGAAGCTGACGTTCTTGTCGAGCAGCAATGCGAGGTCACGCTTCACCGGGTGAGCCTTGGGGAGCGGCTTGAAGAGGGTTTCGCTCTTGGCGGCCAGTTGCATGAGCGGTTTCCACGCCAGGTCGGCATAGGCCACGGGCTGTTCTATCTCGAAGCGTTTCAGCACCGGGTTGCGCACTGCACCAAGCGATGCGAGGCGTTTGCCCGAGCGCGTGGAGATGTCGAGGCGAACGCTGAAGAGGTCGTCGGCGCCCTGGGAGTATTGCAGCATACCTTCAGCGATGCCGAGGCGCCGCAGGATATTCTCCACAATCCCCTTGAGGGTGAAGACGTCCATCTCGGCCGGTTTCGTGTTCCATGTGGCACGCGAGGTGTTGCCCGTCAGCCACAGGGCGAGGCGCATCTCCTCGCCGAAGGGAGCCAGCGGATGTTCCTTCGTTATCTCCTTCTTCGGGTCGAAGGCGTAGATGTTGCCGAACTCGTAGAGACGCAGGTCGGTGAGGCGGCGGTTGATATTGTGGGCCAACGATTCCAGACCCCCGTAAAGCAACGTGGCGCGCATCGTGCTCAGCTCGTTGCTGAGCGGGTTCATCACCTTGACGCACTCCGCGGCCTTGAAGGTGGAGCCTTCATCGTCATTGTAATAGGCGGCCGAGGACAGCGAGTTATTCATTATCTCGTTGAAGCCCTGAGCCGTGAGCTGCTCCGAAACCATGTTCTGCATGGCGTAGGAAAAATCGGTCATCCCCTTGTGCGAGAGGTTGGCGTGCATTTCCGAGGAGATTTCCACGTTGTTGTAGCCGTAGACGCGCAGGATTTCCTCCACAACGTCGCAGGGGCGCGTCACGTCCACACGGTATGTGGGGACGAGCAGTTTCAGCTCCTCATCCGTGCTTTCCGGCAGGATTTCTATTTCGAGCGAGGTGAGGATACGCTTGATGAGCGGCACGGGTATCTCTTTGCCGATAAGGCGGTTGCAGTAGTCTATCGAGAGCGAGACGGGGAACTTGGCCACCGGCTCGGGATAAGCGTCGGAGACCACGCCGCAAATTTCGCCGCCGGCCAGCTCCTTGATGAGCGAGGCGGCCAGTTCGGCGGCATAGACGGTGATGTTGGGGTCGGTGCCGCGTTCGTAGCGGAACGAGGCATCAGTATTAAGGCCGTGGCGGCGTGCCGTGCGGCGAACGCGTGTGGGGTTGAAATAAGCGCTTTCGATGAAGACGTCGGTTGTCTCCCCGGTGACGCCCGAGTCGAGGCCGCCGAACACTCCGGCGATACACATCGGCTTCTCGGCGTCGCAGATCATCAGGTCGCTCTCGTCGAGGGTGTGTTCCACACCGTCGAGGGTGGTGAACTTTGTGCCCGAGGGACACGTGCGCACCACTATCTTGCCGCCGGCTACGCGGTTGAGGTCGAAGCAGTGGAGCGGCTGCCCGAGGCCGAGAAGCACGAAGTTGGTGATGTCCACGATATTATTGATGGGTCGTTGTCCGGCGGCGGCAAGCAGGTTGCGCAACCATTCGGGCGACTCGGCCACCTTGACGCCACGCACGGTGACGCCGCTGTATCGCGGACAGCCCTGCTTGTCTTCCACCTCCACGGGCGTTGCGCCGTCGGAGCGGTCGGGGGCGAAGTCGGCCTCGTCGCGGAGGCGGAGCTCCGGCATACGGGCCTGGGGGTCGGTCTCGTAGCTATGGCGCGCCAGGTAGGCTTTCAGGTCGCGTGCCACGCCGTAGTGGCTGGGG
>ERZ791923.4007-NODE-4007-length-10447-cov-2.453714_pt1 | contig 10447 bp, 7 predicted proteins | sample MGYA00510133_ERZ791923 | MGnify/ENA primary metagenome ERZ791923 (study PRJEB30046, sample SAMN00792106) | human gut metagenome | study: EMG produced TPA metagenomics assembly of the A metagenome-wide association study of gut microbiota in type 2... | reverse complement strand
AATTGATAAAATAATTGTTTAACCAGTGGTGAATATACAAAATAATGTATATTTATAATAATGATTAAAATTAGTTGTTGATTTACAGTGAGATAACAAGGACTGGAAAGACTTTTAGAAAATAATAATCGGATTTCCTAGTTTTTGTTTTAAATTTGCTGCTGTTTTATCAAAAAATAATGAGATGGCTAAGTTTTTAACTTCAAGAGAAGAAAATTATTCGCAATGGTACAATGATCTGGTCGTAAAAGCCGGATTAGCAGAGAATTCAGCTGTAAGAGGATGTATGGTGATTAAGCCTTACGGTTATGCCATATGGGAAAAAATGCAACAACAATTGGACAAGATGTTCAAGGAAACGGGGCATAGTAATGCTTATTTTCCATTGTTAATCCCCAAATCTTTCTTTTCAAAAGAGGCTGATCACGTGGAGGGGTTTGCGAAAGAATGTGCGGTTGTAACTCATTATCGATTAAAAAATGATCCGAATGGAGGTGGGGTTGTTGTGGACCCTGCAGCTAAATTGGAAGAGGAATATATTATTCGTCCGACTTCAGAAACGATTATTTGGAATACTTATAAAAACTGGATTCAGTCTTATCGTGATCTTCCTATCCTTTGTAATCAATGGGCGAACGTGATGCGCTGGGAGATGCGGACGCGTATGTTCCTGCGTACGGCCGAATTCTTGTGGCAAGAAGGGCACACTGCTCACGCGACGAGAGAGGAGGCTGTTGAGGAGGCTCAGAAAATGATTCGGGTGTATGCAGAATTTGCAGAGAAATGGATGGCAATGCCGGTGATTATGGGGCATAAGAGTGAAACGGAACGTTTTGCCGGAGCATTGGATACTTTGACAATCGAAGCTATGATGCAGGATGGGAAAGCTCTTCAGTCTGGAACTTCTCATTTCTTGGGCCAGAACTTTGCGAAAGCTTTTGATGTACAATTTGCCACGAAAGAGGGAAAGCAGGAATATGTATGGGCAACTTCATGGGGAGTTTCTACCCGTTTGATGGGAGCGCTGATCATGTCACATTCCGATGATAACGGTTTGGTATTACCCCCGAAATTAGCCCCGTTGCAAGTGGCAATAGTGCCTATTTATAAGAGTTTGGAAGGATTAGAAAAAATCCGTAAAACGGTTAGCGGTTTGATGGATAAATTAAAGGCTGCGGGAATCAGCGTGAAATTTGATGATCGTGACACACAGAAACCGGGTTGGAAATTTGCCGATTACGAGTTGAAAGGAGTTCCGGTACGTCTGGCTATGGGGGAACGTGATCTTGAAAACGGTACGATTGAAGTGGCTCGTCGTGATACTTTGACCAAGGAAACATTGCCATTGGAAGGTGTGGAACAACATATCGAGACGTTGTTGGAGGAAATTCATACAAACTGGCTTTGGAACGTCGTTCTAAATTGATTACAAAAGTGGACTCTTACGAGGAGTTCAAGACTTTGTTGGACACGAAAGGCGGATTCTTCCTGTGTCATTGGGATGGAACTCCGGAAACAGAAGAACTTATCAAGAACGAAACGAAAGCAACCATCCGCTGTATTCCATTCGATGCTCCCGAAGAGGAGGGTAAATGTATGGTAACAGGTAAACCTTCTCATAAGAGGGTATTGATTGCGAGAGCCTACTAATTTTAAATTGAATGATTTTAGATTTTAGATTGAATGAATCAAGCCGAGAGAAAAACTAGAATCTAAATTCAACAATTTAAAATCTAAAATTTAAAATCTAAAATTATTTTATGCTGCCAGTAGTTGAGCGTTTTATCAGGTATGCTAAGATTCACACGGAATCGGATCGGGAGACAGGTTTAGTTCCGAGTACTCCGGGACAGTTGCAGTTTGCCTATCTTCTTTGCGAGGAAATGCAGAAAATGGGAATGCAGGATGTAGCCGTGGATGATTACGGATATGTCATGGGTTTTGTACCTTCTAATGCTGACAGAGAGTGTCCTTCGATAGGGTTTATTGCTCATATGGATACCAGTCCGGACATGACGGGTAAACACGTGAAACCTCAGATTATCGAGAATTACAGGGGAAATGACGTGTTGTTGAACAAGGAAAAGGGATTCACTTTGTCACCGGATGATTTTCCGGAACTGATGAATTATGTCGGTACGGATTTGATCGTTACGGATGGTAACACGCTTTTAGGAGCAGATGACAAAGCGGGGATTGCTGAAATCCTGACGGCAATGGAGTTTCTGGTTCAACATCCGGAAATCAAGCATGGACGTATTGCTGTTTGTTTTACGCCGGATGAAGAAATCGGGGAAGGTGTTGATCATTTTGATTTGAAAAAATTCGGGGCTAAATTTGCCTACACTTTGGATGGGGGAGAAATCGGTGAGTTAGAGTATGAAAATTTTAATGCGGCTTTAGCTCGTTTGACGTTTAAAGGGCGTAATTTCCATCCGGGATATGCCAAAAATAAAATGGTCAATTCAATCAAGGTGGCTAATGAATTCATGGCTAGCCTTCCTAAAAAGGATGCTCCGGAATACACTTCCGGTTACGAAGGATTCTTCCATATCTATTCTATCAAGGGGACTGTAGAAGAGACCTTGCTAGAAATATTGATTCGTGATTTTGACAAGGAACGTTTTGAATGGAGAAAGGATGTCATTGAAAATGGAGTTCGTGAATATTCAAAGAAGTATGATTTACCAGTACTTTTGGAAATGAAGGATCAGTATGCGAATATGAAAGAACGTTTGGAACCGGTAAGATATATCGTGGAAATAGCAAAACAGGCCATGTCAGAACTGGGGATTAAACCTTTGATTGCTCCTATTCGAGGAGGTACTAATGGGGCAAGATTGTCATTTATGGGATTGCCTACACCGAATTTGTCCAATGGGGCACATAACGGGCATGGACGTTACGAGTATATACCCGTGTCCTCTATGGAAAAAATCGTAAATGTGATTGTGAAAATATCCGAACTATGTGCTAAAATATAAGTGAAAAAAGACTTCTTCTAAAGCAGGTTAGAAAATAACCTGCTTTTTTTATAACAAATCTTTGTTGTTTCACGTTTATCAGTCAAAAGATAGTATAATTTAAACCTAAATAATTTAATAAGAGTATGATGAAAAGATTCTTTGTTATTGCCCTATTTGTATTGGGTTTGGGACAATTGTATGCGCAGCCGGTAAGAGATACGGCGTGGACAAAAGTCGGTTACTTCGGGTTAAAATTAACACAAGTAAGTTTGAGTAGTTGGTCTGCCGGAGGTGAGTCTGCTTTGGCATTTGATAGCCAGATAACATATAGTGCCGATTTTAAGCGAGATCGTCAGTTGTGGCAAAATCGTTTGGAACTGGGATACGGTTTGACGAAAAATGATGGTAAGAGCGCCCGGAAAACAAACGATAAGATATATTTTGCTTCCACTTATGGGTATCAGATTTATAAAACACTTTACTGGAGTGCTTTATTGAACTTTAATACGCAGTTTGCGAAAGGATACGATTATAATATTGAGGATTCTGATTTTATTTCAAAGTTCATGGCTCCGGGATACTTGATGATTGGTACCGGTGTTACTTGGAGTCCGAATAAGATATTTACGGCCACTTTTACCCCGGCTTCTTGGAGGGGAACTATTGTAGCTGATAGCCGTTTGTCGGATGAAGGAGCTTTTGGTGTGGATAAGGGAAAACATTTGTTATCTGAGTTTGGTGCAAACTTGAAGGCAGAAGTGAATTATGAGTTTTTGCCTAATATGAAGGTTTATTCTCGTTTGGAATTGTATTCTAATTATTTGAAAGATCCTCAGAACATTGATATTCGCTGGGAGGTTCAATTAAATATGGCCATTAATAAATGGTTTTCGACGACTTTATCAACAAACTTGTTATATGATAATGATGTAAAGATCGCCCAAGAAGACGGAACGGCAGGGCCGAGAGTGCAGTTTAAGGAAGTGTTGGGGGTAGGACTTCAGATCAATTTTTAAGAATTGATTTTGATATAAAAAAGAGTTCAGAATTTTCTGAACTCTTTTTTATTGTTGATAAATAAGGTTATTTTGTAACTCTTTCAAGCCATTTCACCATACCAAGCATAACTCCCATAGATACAAGACATACGATCAAGAATACTGACCAGCATTGCCAAATCGGCCATGCGTTGTACATGAGCGGGCCAATCCAAAGTAGAAGGTTACCAAGAGCGGTAGCAGCAAGCCACAGGCCTTGACACAAACCAAGCATGCTCTTTGGAGCAACTTTTGATACGAATGACAATCCTAGAGGAGAGATAAATAGCTCTGCAACAGTTAAGAAGAAGTAAGTAACGATAAGAACCCACCAATGAGCTTTTGCTGCCATTTGTTCTGCGATAGGAAGACCTTTGAAAGTGTCTGCAGAAGGATAGCCTTTCATCATTGAGAACACTGCAAGGAACAAGAAAGCCAAACCTGCAATGAACATACCGATTGCGATCTTTCTTGGGGTTGAGATTTCTCTACCACGTCTTGCAAGGAATCCAAAGATAGCCATGATCATTGGGGTAAGAACGATGACAAAAAATGGGTTGATAGCTTGCCATACTTCAGGGGCAACTGCGGAAGAATCAACGAAATCGCGGGCAAAGAATGAAAGAGACATTCCATTCTGGTGGAACGAGAACCAGAAGAAAATCACTATACCTAATACTGCAAACAAGGCATACATTCTTTGTTTAATTTCTTTAGCCATAGCAGCTTTTTCTTCTGCCGTGTAGGTTACACTCTGCGCAGCAGCTTTCTTTGCTGGATTCGGGAATGTTTTTTGTGAAACAAAGAAAATTACAAGAGAAATAAGCATGGCTGCAACAGAGGCAATGAATGAGTAGTGAATTCCTTCATTGAAAATTTGCAGATATTGGAGACAAGAAGCAGTCATATCGGTAATAGCTCCACCAGCAGCCGTCATAAGTTGCTGTAAGTTGGCAAGTGCTTCGGGAGCCATGTTTGCAGCATTATTAACGTACTCGTGACAAAGGGCTGGAAGTTGTGCGTTGTAAGATAATCCGTTTACACCCAACCACCATTGGCGTAAAACCGGAGCAATGAACGGAGCAATTAGACCGCCCACGTTGATGAATACGTAGAAAATCTGGAAACCTGAATCTCTCTTGTCTTTTGCGATTTTGAGAGCCTCTGGCCCCTGTTTTGCTGCCTCTGCTTCAAAATTATCATACATTTGACCCACGATGGCCTGTAAGTTACCTTTGAACAAACCGTTACCAAATGCAATAAGAAACAAGGCAACACAAGTAAGAGTCAATAACCAAGTTGTATTTTGCGATGTCGCAAGGATTGGAACAGATAGGATAATGTATCCTATTGCCATAACTACAAGACCAGTCTTAATGGTTCCTTTGTAGTTTTGCGTGCGGTCTGCAATAAGACCTCCGACAAGGCTTAAAATGTAAATACCAGCATAAAAGAAGGAATAAATGGTACCACTGGCGGCTTCGCTCAAACCAAATTTAGAACATAGGAATAACACTAACACGGCATTCATGATGTAATAGCCGAAACGTTCTCCCATATTACTTAGAGCCGCAGTAAGCAACCCTTTAGGATGATTTTTGAACATAACTTTTGTTTTTAATTTGTATTGGTAAATAATTAAATTTTTTCATTCACGCTAATAGTCTGCAAATATAAATTATTTTTTTATCTTTAGTCATTGAAAACGTTTGAAACCTATCGCTATGTTGAAGAATAATAAAATTTTCAAGACTTCGGATTTACAAAAATTGGATAAATATACGATTGAGAATGAGCCGGTAACATCGTTGGATTTGATGGAGAGGGCAGCTACTGTTTTTACAGAAAAATTATTGATTTTTTTCCCCAATAACCATATTTTTAACATTCTGGCTGGTTTCGGAAATAACGGGGGTGACGGGTATGTCGTGGCAAGATTACTGTTAAAAAAAGGATTGAATGTCAAGGTATTCGGTTTGCATGGAAACAGTGTCCTATCTCCGGATTGTGCTGTGAACAGGAAACGATTCATTGATATGGGAGGATGTTATATTGAGGTGAAAAATCCAGATAATTTGCAGCCGGATGAAAATAGCGTGCTCGTGGATGCCATTTTCGGGGCCGGGTTAAACCGTCCAGTAACGGGATTTTTGGGAAATGTAATTCATCGGATAAATTGTTTGTCCCATCCGGTTGTGGCAATAGATATTCCATCCGGTTTGATGGGAGAGGATAACGGGGAAAATAACGGGGCGATCGTAAAAGCTGATTATACGTTTACTTTTCAATTTCCCAAGTTAGCCTTTATGTTTCCGGAAAATGTAGTTTACGTGGGGCATTGGGACGTGTTAGATATCCGTTTGCATCCGGCTATATTGCGGGAGTATCCTGCTGCTTATTATTATCTGACAGAAGAAGTGGTTGCATCCCGGTTATTGATACCTGAAAAGTTTTCTCATAAAGGAACTTTGGGTAATACCTTATTAATAGCGGGTTCTTATCCCATGATGGGGGCTGCCGTGTTGGCGGCCAAAGGGGCCATTCGATCCGGGACGGGACTACTTTCCATGCATGTTCCCTGTAAGTTGAAAGAAGTGATTCATCTTTCCGTGCCGGAAGCATTGGTTGAAGTGGATCGGAATGAATTTTGTTTTTCCGGTGTAGACAATCTTTCCCGTTTCCAAGCGGTTGGGATTGGTCCGGGGATCGGGACTTCACCTGTCACGGCAGAAGGAATTCGTCAACTGTTATCCGTATGGCAAGGAAAAGTTGTGTTGGATGCGGATGCTTTGAATTTGTTGGCGTCAAATTCCGGATTGTTAGAGCTGCTTCCCAAAGGAGCGGTACTAACTCCCCATCCGAAAGAATTTGAAAGATTAGCAGGAAAAAGTGTAAATGATTTTGATAGATTAAATAAATTAAGCACCTTTGCACGTCTACACCAAGTGTACGTCGTACTAAAAGGTGCACATACGATAATCGCCACTCCAGAGGGGGAATGTTATTTTAACATGACAGGTAATCCGGGAATGGCCAAGGGTGGGGCAGGAGACGTGTTGACGGGTATTATTGCGGCTTTACTGGCAAGTGGTCATTCTCCGTTGGATGCGGCTGTAATCGGGGTATATGCTCATGGTCTGGCTGGTGATTTGGTCGTGGAAGAACAGGGAATGAGAGGAGTGCGTGCCGGGGATATTGCCGATAAATTAGGTTTGGTGTGGAAAAAGATGGAAACATATAATATGGCTAAACAGCGATAGAAAGATGAAAAAGTTATTTTTTATAATCGGGTTAGTGGGATTAATATCCCTGTCTGTTGCGGGACAGAAAAAGAGAGAGTTGACCACGCAGGTGTCAGTTGATTATACTTTACCAAAGATCAGTTATGACGTGGTTGTCACGATGGAATGTTGTCGTTTGATTCCGGGACCTTTCCGGCAATATGCCGAACAACAGTTAGGCGTCTCTCCTGAGATCACGAGTGAAGGCGAAGAGTGGGCGATCAAAAACATCAAATTTATTCCGAGGGCCTTGCCTGATCCGAAGGCTTCTTATACCGTGAATGCTGTTGGGGAATATAACTCTATTTTATTAAATGTGACTCCTGAAGGTTTTTTAGCCGGAGTGGGAAGTGGTAACACGAACCGGACTGATGAGGAGGAGATTGTTTACGAGGAAAAGGAGAAAAGCGTTGGTACAGGTATCAATTACGTGTATTTTGGTATTCGCTCCACCCAAAAAGAAGTACTTGATTCCAATTTCACGGAGATGGAAGTAGAGGGCGAGATTCGTCGGGTATGGGACCCGATAGAACGTCATGTGTTAAAAGAAAATAAAGATTACGTGGACGAGATCACGTCAGAGATATTCAATATTCGTAAAAAGAGACTGGAATTACTAGCCGGAGGTTCGGCCACGGCTGAGGCTTTAAAAGCTCTAGATGAGCTTGAAGCGAATTACATGAGTTTGTTCATGGGAAAAAGGGAAAAACGTGAAGTGGTTAAAACCATCTCTTTTGTTCCGGAAAAAGCTGACGAGTCAATTGTTTTATTCCGTTTTTCCGCGAATGATGGGATTACGGCAAAAAATAATGTATCTGCTATTCCTTATATCGTTGAGTTGAAAAATATTTACATTCCGAAGAGGGATGCCCAACAAGGTGGGAATTCCCGTCCGGTTCCGTCACTCTCTTATCGAGAACCGGCTGTTGCTGATTTGTGCTTGTTGAGAGGGAAAGAGAACGTGATGACTGTTCGTTGTGTCATACCACAACTCGGATTCATCAAGCAATTCCCTTTGGATGTCATCAATAATGAAGGCATTTCTATTGATTTCTACCCGCAATATGGTTCGATAAAAGGTATAATGAAAAAATAGTTTGATATACTTTTGGATCATGGCGGCGATTAACGAAAAAGGGTTATTGGGAAAGTTTTTGGTGTGGCGTGTCCGCTACATCAAGGAAAAGCAATTTATTGTCATGTTGAGCATCCTGGTTGGTATTGTTACCGGGTTGGCGGGAGTTGTGCTGAAAAATATGGTACATTTTACTCATATGTTTTTCACGGAGCGGATGCAGGTGGATAGTGGTAACTTGCTTTTCTTTATATACCCTTTTATTGGAATATTGCTAACGACATTATTTGTGAAATTTTTTGTGAAAGAGGGAATCAGCCATGGTGTGACAAAGGTATTGTATGCTATTTCCCGCCGTAATAGTATGATCAAGCCGCACAACAACTATACCTCGATGATTGCCAGTACCCTGACCATCGGTTTCGGAGGATCGGTCGGGACGGAGGCTACCATCGTGTTGACCGGGGCATCCATCGGTTCGAATCTGGCACGTTTGTTTCGGATGAACTACAAGGTGATGACCTTGATGATCGGTTGTGGAGCGGCAGGTGCCATTGCCGGGATCTTTAAAGCCCCGATTGCCGGAATTGTATTCACGATGGAAGTGTTGATGCTTGATCTGACGATGGCCTCATTGGTACCGTTGATGTTCACGGCTATTACCTCGTATGTGGTTACATTCTTCCTCATGGGGGATGGTTTCGTGTTTTCTTATCAGATCACGGATAAATTCGTGATGGCCAATTTCCCTTACTACGTTATACTGGGAATCTTTGCCGGGGTGTTGTCCGTGTATTTTGTTCGGATGAATCTCCGGGTAGAACAATTTCTAGGGCGTATCAAGCAAACATGGAAAAGAATAGCTATCGGTGGAGCTTTATTAGGTGTCATTATTTTCGTGTTTCCCCCTCTATACGGTGAAGGTTACACGGCTTTGGATGACATGATGGCTGGACATTCCGATAAATTATTGAATAATACTTATTTCTTCGGTTTTCGGGGTAGTGCCTGGATGATGATCCTTTTCGTGGTTGGGTTGATATTCGTAAAAGTGATTGCCACTGCCTTAACCAATGGTAGTGGGGGTGTTGGTGGTGTTTTTGCACCGAGTTTGTTCACTGGTGGTGTTGCCGGGTATTTGTTGGCGATGTTGATTAATATGAGTGGAATCCGTATCGTGGAACCCAGTCATTTCGTCTTGGCGGGAATGGCGGGAACAATGTCCGGGGTAATGAAAGCCCCGTTAACAGCCATGTTCTTGATTGCCGAGATTTCGGGAGGTTATGCCTTATTCTTACCTTTGATGCTGACCTCGGTTATTTCTTACCTGACCAGCCAAGGGATGGAACCTTATTCTATTTATGCCCGTCGTTTGGCCATGCAGGGAGACTTGTTGACTCACAATAAGGATAAAGCTGTGTTGACTTTGATGAAATTGGACAAGGTGGTGGAAACGGATTTCAAGACGATCGAAGTGGATGCGACATTAGGTGATCTGGTAAAGGTAGTTTCGAAATCAAGCCGGAATCTATTCCCTGTATTGAATTCCAACCAGCAATTACTGGGGATCGTCTTGCTGGATGATATTCGTAAAGTGATGTTTAATCAGGAATTGTATTCGAAAACCTACGTGCGGGATTTTATGACAACGCCTTCCGTGGTGATTGACATTAATGACTCGATGGAGGTAGTCATGAAGAAATTTGAGGATTCGAAAGCGTGGAATCTACCCGTCCTTCAAGATCATAAATATATTGGTTTTGTTTCTAAAGCGAAGATATTCAACACGTATCGAAAAGTGTTGATTCACTTCTCCGATGATGAATAGTTTTTAGTGTAACAATTTGGATCGTTTTGCGTTATTTATCTCGATACATTAGATTTAATGTGTCTAAATAACTTCTTATTAGAAAAAAGAAGTTGTATTATTAGAAATAAACTATATATTCGCGGCAAAAATAAGAAATTACATTAAAAACGATATAACTATGTATTGGACACTAGAACTTGCCTCAAAATTGGAAGATGCGCCTTGGCCAGCATCAAAAGATGAGTTGATAGACTACGCCATTCGTTCCGGGGCACCTA
>ERZ791923.3977-NODE-3977-length-10498-cov-2.654218_pt1 | contig 10498 bp, 6 predicted proteins | sample MGYA00510133_ERZ791923 | MGnify/ENA primary metagenome ERZ791923 (study PRJEB30046, sample SAMN00792106) | human gut metagenome | study: EMG produced TPA metagenomics assembly of the A metagenome-wide association study of gut microbiota in type 2... | reverse complement strand
CACCGAAGGGTTGCCCTACGAATTAAAGAGCCTCGTTGATGCCATCAATTCGCTGATGAGACGCTTAGGCGATTCGTTAAGCGCCCAGCAGCGCTTTGCGTCTGACGCCGCTCACGAACTGCGCACGCCTCTGGCGGCCATCAAGCTTCAGGCGCAGCTTTTGTCCCGCGCCAAGGATCCGGAAACGCGCGCCAAATACGCTTCGCGCCTGCAGGAAGGCGTAGCGCGCGCCACCCGCCTCGTGCAGCAGCTTCTTACCATCGCCCGACTTGATCCGGATGCCCACGACAAGCCCATGAGCGAGTTCAATCTGGCGGCCGTGGCGCAAGCCTCGGTCGAAGAGCTCTCCGTGTCGGCCGAAGCCAAGGGCATCACGCTCACGCACAACTGCACCGACGTCACCATGCTCGGCATGAAGGACGCCATTGGGCTGATGATCACCAACCTTACGGACAACGCCATTCGTTATACCCCTGAAGGAGGACGCATTGAAGTCGCCGTGCGGGACGACGGCGATTGTCATGCCGTTATTACGGTGACCGACAACGGTCCGGGCATCGCTCCCGAAGAACGGACCCGCGTCTTCGAGCGCTTTTATCGCGCGCTCGGCACCAAAGTGTCCGGCACCGGTTTAGGGCTTGCCATTGTCAGCCGCATCGTGCAAATGCACAACGGCACCATTACGATCAACGACGGCTTTGTTCGTCCGCCGCACGACGGCGAGCCCGAAGGATTCGGCGCCCAGTTCTTGGTTCGCATTCCGCTGTGTCCGGCCGCCAATCAAGCAGCCAAGCTGTGAACGATTCATGGTGCTGTGCGTGCCTTGTTACAAATTTAACCCGACGGCCACAGTTCCCCACATTCATCGACGCCTTTTTCCTTTATTGTTTGCCGCAACTTAACATACGAGTGCCGACAGAGCGCGTCGCATAGCCCTTGGATTGATTCGCGCGCCCGACATTCGATACCGGAGTAATAAAAGAAAATGTTCACCAAAACGCTCAAGCCTGCCGCAGTGATTGCCGCTACCGCCATTGCTTTTTCCGGCGCTCTCCTGTCCGCGACGCCCGCCGTTGCCAGCGGCCTGGCTCCGCAGGCAACCGTCGCCACAACTCAACTGCCCGACTTCGTTCAGCTCGTTGAAAAATACGGCAAGGGCGTCGTGAACATTTCCACCGTGCGCGAAGCCCGCGTCGTCGAAGGCGCCGATCCGTTTGGCTTTGACGAACGCCACGCGGAAATCTTCCGCCGCTTTGGCTTTCCCTTCCCCTTTGGCGGCGGTCCCCGTCAGGAACCTGAACGCCGCGGCACGGGTTCGGGCTTCATCATCAGCGCCGACGGCCTGATTCTCACCAACCATCACGTCGTTGAGGGCGCTGACGAAATCAAGGTGCGTCTGACCGACAACCGCGAATTTACGGGCAAGGTGCTCGGTTCTGACGCCAAAACCGACATTGCCGTCGTCAAGATCGACGCCAAGGATCTGCCCTACCTCACGATGGGCAACAGCGATGAACTCAAGGTCGGTGAATGGGTGGCCGCCATCGGCAGTCCCTTCGGTCTGGACAACACCGTGACCTCTGGCATTGTGTCCGCCAAGAGCCGCAAGCTGCCGAGCGATCAGTACGTTCCCTTCATCCAGACCGACGTGGCCGTCAATCCAGGCAACTCCGGCGGCCCGCTCTTTAACATGAAGGGTGAAGTCGTGGGCATCAACTCCCAGATCTTCTCTACCTCCGGCGGTTTCATGGGCCTGTCGTTTGCCATTCCGAGCAACCTGGCCATGCAGATCAAGGATCAACTCGTGAAAAACGGCAAGGTCACACGCGGCCGTATCGGCGTGGTGATCCAGAGCGTCACGCAGGATCTTGCGGAAAGTTTCGGCATGAAGACGCCCAAGGGCGCTATCGTGAGCCAGGTTGAAAAAGACGGTCCTGCTGCAAAAGCCGGTCTGCAGGAAGGTGACATCATTACGGCCGTTAACGGCAGGGCCATTGACGACAGCGTCGACATGCCGGTCATCATCGGCAGTATGGCACCGGGCTCGATCGCCAAACTTTCCATCATTCGCAACAACAAGGACATGACGCTTGACGTCAAAGTTGAGGAAGCTCCCAACGAGAGCGCTTCGTCGAACGCTTCCAAGACTGCTGCCGCCAATAAGCTCGGCGTAACAGTGCGTCCTCTCAACGATGAGGAAAAAGCCAAGGCCGAAACCGAAGGTCTGCTCGTCACCGAATCGACGGGCGCCGCCCGCAAGGCCGGCATCCGTGAAGGCGACATCATCGTCAACGTCAACGGCGTTAAGATCAAGAAGACCGACGACCTGGCGCGTGTTCTCGAAAAGAACAAGAACCTGCGTGTGTTGGTGCAGCGCCGCGACGGCCGCATCTTCATTCCGGTTCGTCTGAAGTAATAATCTTCTCCTAGTGATTCCGCAAAACGGCAGCGTCTCCTCGCTGCCGTTTGCGTTTCAGTCCATGCTTATTCGCCCGTTTCTGCCTGCCGACGCCGAGCCCACGCTCGCGCTTTTCCGCCACACCGTCAAAACCGTCAACCGCCGCGACTATTCCGAAGAAGAAGTTGCCGCCTGGTTGCGCGAAGAAGACGTAACGCCCGACATGTGGCTCGACTCCTTCACCGGCAAAGCCGCGTTTGTGGCCATCGACGACAACGGAGCGCTTACGGGTTTTGTCGACTGCAAACCTCAAACCGGCCTTCTCGACCGCCTTTTTGTCGCAGCTCACCGGCAAGGAGAAGGCATCGGGTCCGCACTTCTCGCACAAGCGGAAGCCGCTATTGAGCGCTCCGTTTCCACGTTTACCGTCTACGCCTCTCTTACCGCGCGGACCTTTTTCGAGCGAAGCGGCTATACCGTCGTCACGCCCAATCGGGTGAAGCGCACGTACACGCATGAAGGCCGTTCACACACAATCGTCTTGCTGAACTTCAGGATGCAAAAAAGCCGCTGACAAAGCGGCGGCCCTTTTGCGTGAAACAACTTTTTTCGTCAGAGACTACTTGGAAGTCGGATGTTCCTTTCCATAGTGCGTCTCATCGAGATGCTCGGCACGCTCGTGCATGTCGGCAGGCACACCGATCGTTTCCGGATCATCGCGTACGTTATCTTCGGCATGCTTGATTTCTTTGGATACCGAAGACCCCAACGTCTTTTTCAGAGCGTCGTTATCGACTTCCTTCAACCAGTGACCGACCACGATGCAGGCAATACCGTTGCCGATCATGTTGGTGATGGCACGCGCCTCCGACATGAAGCGGTCGATACCGAGAATCAGAGCAAGACCTGCCACCGGCACGTGGCCCACGGCAGAGAGCGTGGCTGCCAGCACGATAAATCCCGAGCCGGTGACACCTGCGGCGCCCTTGCTGGTGAGCAACAGCACAGCCAGAAGTGTGAGCTGCTGCACAAGCGTCATCTGCACGTCGCAGGCCTGCGCAATAAAGACGGCGGCCATCGTCAGATAGATCGCCGTGCCGTCCAGGTTAAAGGAGTAGCCCGTCGGAATCACCAGCCCAACCACCGACTTTGTCACGCCTGCCTTTTCCATCTTGTCCATCATGCGCGGCAAGACCGATTCCGAAGAACTTGTGCCAAGCACAATCAGGAGTTCTTCCTTGATGTACATGATGTAGTGCAAAATGGAAAAACCGTGCCAGCGGCAGATCAGGCCCAGCACTACAAAAATGAAGAGCAGGCAGGTGAGATAGAACGTCCCCATGAGTTCGGCAAGCGGAATGAGCGAATCGAGACCGTATTTACCGATCGTAAAGGCCATGGCACCGAACGCACCCAGAGGAGCCACGCGCATGATCATGCCAACGATCTGGAAGAGCACACGCGAAGATTTGTCGATGATTTCAAAAACAAGCGTATTGCGTCCGCCCATCTTGTGCAGCGCGAAACCGAAAAGCAGCGAGAAGAAGAGCACCTGCAGAATCTCACCCTCGGCAAAGGCGCCCACGACGGTCGAAGGAATGATGTGCAGCAGGAAATCCACCGTGCCCTGCATCTGGCCGGGCTTGGTATAGGCTTCAACCGACTTGCTGTCCAAGGAAGCCGGATCAACGTGCATGCCCACGCCGGGTTGCACAACGTTGACAATAAAAAGACCCACGATCAGAGCGATCGTCGAGACAATTTCAAAGTAAAGCAAAGCGAGACCGCCCGTCTTGCCCACCTTCTTCATGTCTTCCATGCCGGCAATGCCGGTGACGACGGTACAGAAGATCACCGGAGCAATGATCATCTTGATCAACTTAATGAAGCCGTCACCAAAAGGCTTCATCATTTCGCCGATATGCGGAGCGAAATGACCGAGCAAAACGCCGATCAGAATCGCGCAAATCACCTGAAAGTACAGCACCTTGTAGATCGGCGTCTTTTTATTTGCGGTTGTCTCAGTCATAGGTATGAGATTTTTCCGTGTTAAATCAGTCGAATAGCTTTGGGCACATCAATGGTGCACGCAAAGCCCGCAAGGGTTGATTTTCTCAGCAGCATCGGTTTCCGGCACACAGGCACAGAGAAAAGCACCGATATTTTTGAGATACCGGTGCTTTTCATCAAAGAAACCAAGCAGTTTCTCTCAGAAGAGAGCCATCAGCGTGCAGTTTAGCGAATCAGCGGATAACGGTTTTCACAATGGCGTTGATCATGCGTTCGATATCGAGTTCCGGATGCGCAATCAAACGAAATGCCATACCGTCAACAAGAGCCATATCCATTTCCACCATCACCTCGATTTCTTCATCGGAAACATCCGCTGAAGACCGGCTGCGGTGCATTTTCTTGATCAACTCCCGAACCTGGGCATCCGAACGTTTGACGATCTCACCCATGGAGCTGTTTCTGGACGCCTCTTCGAGGATCTCAATTTTGACACGAGCGCGCTGTACTGCCAACTGTTTGCGCAGAGACTCGCGAAACTGTCGCCTCTGCTCCTCCAGCGAAACGCGGCCGTTGACAATTTCATCGATTTCGCGAGCAAGGCGAGCAACTTCCCGCTGTGCAAATTCGTCAATGATGGCGTCTTTGTTTTCAAAGTTGTAGAAGTTTCCCACGCTGATGCCGGCGCGTTTGGCAATCTCCTGCATCTTCGTGGCTTTGATGCCGCGCTCGCGGAAACACGAAGCTGCGGCGGACAGAATCTGCTCGCGCAGATTGCCCGCCGCTCCAGACGTCAACACGGTCATTTCGCGTCCGCCGTCTGAGTCGTTTCGGCCGGTTCCTCAAGCTGCGAACCTCCGCCCAACACTTTGTAGAGCGTCACGAGACTGGCGGCACGCGACAGCTGTGCACTGATCACTGCCTGCTGCGCCGAGAAGTTCGAGCGCTGGCTGTCGAGCACTTCAAGATAGCTGTCTGCACCGTTCTTGTAACGCTCTTCGCTCAAGCGAAGCGTTTCGGCCGTTGCAGCCGCCAACTGCTGCTGCGCCAAAAGTTCGTCGGCAACCGTGCCTTCGGTCGCCAGTGCATCGGCCACTTCCTGGAACGCCGTCTGAATGGCGAGTTCATAGTCGGCAATCGACTTCTTCTGATAGGCCTCAGCCGCACGCAGATTGGCAATGTTCGCGCCGCCCGTGAAAATCGGCAGCGTGATATTGGGCACAAAGCTCCACGTATGCGTACCGCCGTTAAAGAGCTCGTTGAGTTCTCCCGAAATGGATCCGGCCGATCCCGTGAGCGTAATGCTCGGGAAGAACGCGGCGCGAGCCACACCGATGTTGGCGTTGGCCGAACGCAAAACCGCTTCGGCCGACGCGATATCAGGACGAGCGAGCAACACTTCGCTCGGGATGTTGGATGCCACCGACACCTGCGGCTTGGTGATGTCCATCTTCAGACCTTCGGGCTCAAGTTCTGCCGGCACTTTGGTACCCACAAGCGTCGCCAGTGCATTGCGGTACTGTGCGACCGAGCGGGAGGCCTGGACGGCGGCGGCCTTGGCCGTTGCCACCGTCTGCATGGCCTGCTGCACTTCAAGCATGCTCGAAGCGCCGAGCTCGTAGCTCTGCTGGATTAACTTCAGACTCTCGGACTGGCTGTCGTATGTCTCCTGTGCGAGCTTGAGCAAATCCTTGCTGGCGCCAAGCGACAACCAGGTCTGAGCGATTTCGGTGATCACCGTCATCTGCGCCGTGCGCTGAGCCGCCTGCGTCTGGAAGTAGGCCTGCAGCGCCTGTTCGTTCAGATTGCGGATGCGTCCGAACAAATCAAGCTCGTAGGATGCCATCGCAGCACTGGCCGAGTAGGTGTGCGACGTGACATCAACCCCCGTACTGGTCGTTGAAGCAGGCGTACGGCCGGCCGTCTCTTCGGCCTGTACCGCCACCGACGGCAACAGATCCGCACGGCTTACGTTGTACTGTGCGCGAGCCTGCTCAACCGAATAGAACGCCGAACGCAGACTGCGGTTGTTTTGCAGACCAAGTTCAATGAGCTTGGTGAGACGTTCATCGGTAAAGAAGTCACTCCACTTCTGCAGCCCTTCGGTCAGAAGCGCCGCGTTTTTCGTTGCCTCATCCTGCGGCCAAACCTGCTCGACGGGAGCCTCGGGACGCTCGTACTCGGGAGCCAAGGAAATGCAGCCCGAAAGCAGCAAGGCCGAAGCCAGAGGCAAAAGACATAAGGTTTTACGCATTTGTTTCCTCATTTTTTATTCCTGAGACTCCACGGCCTTCGGTTCGGCGGCGACAACCGGTTGGGATTTCTTTCCCGAGAAAATGCGGGTCACCAACACGAAGAACGCAGGCACAAAGAAGATGCATAGGAACGTTCCCGTGATCATACCGCCCAAAACAGCCACACCAATGGCCGACTGTGCACCGGCGCCGGCGCCCGAGGCCATGGCCAGAGGCAAAACGCCCAGACCGAAAGCCAGAGACGTCATCAAAATCGGGCGAAGACGCAACCGGACAGCCTCAACCACGGAAGCAAGCAATTCCTGCCCCTGATCATGCAGATCGCGGGCAAATTCCACAATCAGAATGGCATTCTTGGACACCAAACCGACCGTCGTCAACAAGCCCACTTGGAAGTACACGTCGTTTTCCTTGCCGCAAATCCAGGTCAAACCCAGAGCTCCGACAACGCCGGTGGGCACCACCAGAATCACGGCAATCGGAATCGTCCAGGATTCGTACAGGGCCGCCAGAGCCAGGAACACCACAAGCACCGAAAGGGCATACAAGGGAGCGGCATTGCTGCCGGCAACACGTTCCTGATACGACACGCCGTTCCATTCGATGGAGTAGCCGTGCGGCATTTGCTGCAGAATCTCTTCGATGGCCTGCATGGCTTCACCGGACGAAACGCCGGGAGCCGGACTGCCTTGAATATTGACGGCGTCAATGGCGTTAAAGCGATCCAGACGCGGAGAACCCGATGTCCAGCTCGTCGTCACAAACGACGAGAAGGGAACCATCTGCCCGCTGATCGAGCTCTTGACATGCCACTTGGCAAGGTCGGCCTCTTCACCGCGAGAATCCGGAATACCCTGCACGTACACCTTCTTCAGGCGTCCCTGATCCATAAAGTCATTGACATAGGACGAACCAAAGGCGGCATTAAGCGTCGTATTGATTTGCGATTCGGACACCCCCAGCGTACGGGCCTTTTCGTAGTCCACATTCAGCTGAACCATCGGCGCGTCGGGCATGCCGTTATGGAGAACCTGACGCAGACGCGGGTCTGCGTTGGCCTTGGCAAGGAACTCGTTCATGACCTGCATCAGGCGATCATGCCCCTGACCGGAACGATCCTGCAGGAAGAAGTCAAAACCGTCGGCCACGCCCAGTTCCGGAACGGCAGGCAACTGGAACACATACCCCTGCGCGTCCTTGAAGGCCGGAGAAAAGAGCATACCGAGAGAGCGCATCATCACGGCATTGGCCGAGGACGATTCATCCTTGCGCTCGGACCAGTCCTTGAGCTTAATAAAGCCCATGGAGTTGTTCTGACCCGTACCGGCAAAGGAGTAGCCGCGCACAGTAAACACGTGTTCGACGTCCTTTTTCTCTGCCTCGCGAATGACTCTCTGGAAGCGGTCCGCCACAACGTCCGTACGCTCGGCCGTTGCGGAGGCCGGCGTCTGCAGCATCATCAGCAGCACGCCCTGGTCTTCGCCCGGCATGAAGGCGCTCGGAATCTTCATAAAGCCCAGCACCACAGCACCGATCAAGACGGCGTAGAGCACCAGCAGGCGAGAAATGCGACGGACAAACATGCGCACCGATGCACGCACACCGCTTGTCAGCGCGTCAAAAGCCTGATTGAACTTGCCGAAGAACCCGGTCGTCGCCTTTTCGTGACCCGGCTCAATCTGCTTGAGAATGGAGGCGCAAAGAGCCGGAATCAGCGTCAAAGCCACCACCACCGAAAGCGCCATGGCCGAAACAATCGTCACGGAGAACTGGCGATAGATCACGCCCGTGGATCCGCCGAAGAAGGCCATCGGCACGAACACGGCCGACAGCACCATGGCGATACCGATCAGAGCGCCGGTGATCTGCTGCATGGATTCGACCGTAGCTGTTTTCGGATCACATCGTCGCTCCATCATCACACGCTCGACGTTTTCCACCACCACAATGGCGTCGTCCACCAGCAAGCCGATGGCAAGCACCAAGGCGAACATCGTGAGCATGTTGATTGAGTAGCCCATGAGCGCCAGGACGGCGAACGTACCCAAAAGCACCACCGGCACGGAAATCGTCGGAATGATCGTTGCACGCCAGTTCTGCAGGAACAAGAACATCACGCAGACCACCAGCACGATGGCTTCCAACAGAGTCTTGACCACTTCATGCATGGCAGCGCGCACGAACGGCGTCGTGTCAAACGGAATCACCGCTTCCACGCCTTCCGGGAAGAAGGGACGCAGTTCGTCAAGCTTTGCCTGAACGCGGGCAGCCGTTGCCAGAGCGTTGGCGCCGGAACTCAAGCTGATGGCCACACCCGAAGAAGGCTGACCGTCGTAGCGGCCTTGGAAGGTATAGGTTTCCTGACCAAGGGAAACTTCACCGATATCCTTGATGCGAACGACGGAACCGTCGGGCAGCGTCTTCAAAGCGATCTGCTCGAATTGTTCGGGCGTAGTCAGCAAGGAACTTGCTCGAATCGTAGCCGTGATCATGCGCTTGCCGTTGGTGGGCTGACCGGCAATATCACCGGAGGCCACCTGCACGTTCTGCGTGCTGATGGCACTCATCACGTCGGAAACTTCGAGACCGTATTTGACCAGAAGCGCGGGATCCATCCAGATGCGCATTGCATAGGAGGCACCGAACACCGTCACTTCGCCGACACCCTCCAGACGGGCAAGCGGCTCTTCGATGTTGTTCGTCAAAAAGTCACCCAGGTCACCCGAGGTGAGCTTTCCCGACGTGTCGATAAAACCGACCACCTGCAGGAATGACGCCGAGCTCTTTTGCACCTGAACGCCCAGCTGTCGGACGGTATCCGGCAACGTCGGCTCGGCCATCGACAGCTTGTTTTGCACCTGCACCTGAGCAATATCGGGGTCTGTGCCGGCCACGAAGGTGAGCGTAATCGTCATACGGCCCGTCGAGTCGGAGTTTGAGCTCATGTAGATCAAACCGTCCAAACCCGTCATGTTCTGCTCAATCACCTGCGTGACGGTACGTGACATGGTCTCGGCCGAAGCGCCCGGGTAGGTTGCCGTGACGCGAACCTGAGGCGGCGCAATATTGGGGTACTGAGATACCGGCAAGTTAAAAATTGCCAGTACGCCCGCAAGCATGATGGTGATAGCGATCACCCAAGCAAAAATCGGACGATTTACAAAGAAACGACTAAGCATGCTCTGTCATCCTCTGTCGATTATTTCGCGGCTTGGGCCGGAGCGGCTGCAGGCTTTTCACCCGCCAAGGTGTACTGCACGAGGGCACCCGGACGAACGCGCTGCAGACCTTCCACAATGACCTTGTCGCCATTTTTGAGGCCTTTATTGATGATCCAGTTGGTGCCTTCGGTTCCGCCGATCACCACATCACGGCTTTCCACTTTGTTTTCGGCATTGACCACATAAACGTACGGATCGCCTGTCGTGCGGCGCATGGTGGCGCGCTGATCAATCTTGATCACATTCTCACGCACGCCGTCGACCAGACGTGCGCGCACGAACATTCCCGGCAACAGATCTCCGTCGGGATTGTCAAACACAGCACGCACGCGCACCGTACCGGTGCTTTCATCGACAAGAGCGTCTTTGAAAGTAAGACGACCCAAGTGCTTGTAGGTTTTGTCGCCGTCCAAAATCAGCTGAACATCGGCCGACCCGTCCTTATTGACTTTGAGCTGGCCTTTGGCAGCCTGTTCACGCAGTCGGGAAAGCTCATCAAAGGACTGCGTCACGTCCACATAGATGGGATCGAGCTGCTGCACAACCGTCAGGCGGCTGGTCTGATTGGCCGTCACCAATGCGCCCGGCGTGACTTCAGACAAAGAGACACGTCC
>ERZ791923.3976-NODE-3976-length-10499-cov-3.441210_pt1 | contig 10499 bp, 7 predicted proteins | sample MGYA00510133_ERZ791923 | MGnify/ENA primary metagenome ERZ791923 (study PRJEB30046, sample SAMN00792106) | human gut metagenome | study: EMG produced TPA metagenomics assembly of the A metagenome-wide association study of gut microbiota in type 2... | reverse complement strand
GGGAGCATTTCGTCTCCGCCGTCGTCGGCGCTGTCGACCGATACATTCGATGCAGACGTGTCCTTGCTGCCCTTTCCGCTCTCGGCGGCCTTCTTGTCGATTTCGGCCATGACCTCGTCGGAATATTCCGCCGTATTCGAGCGCTTGATGAAGGTCACAACCTCCTGCACCTCGTCGTCGGTGATGAAGCAGCCCTGCACACGCTTGGGCTTTCCCTGCCCCAACGGCGCATAGAGCATGTCGCCCTTACCGACCAGCTTCTCTGCGCCCGCCGTATCGAGAATGATACGCGACTCCATCGCGGAGGCAACCGCGAACGCAATACGAGACGGAATATTCGCCTTCATAAGACCAGTGATCACATCGGCAGAGGGTCTCTGCGTCGCGATGACCAGATGCATGCCCGCCGCACGGCCCATCTGCGCCACACGGCAAATGGACTCTTCGACCTCCTTGGCCGCAACCAGCATCAGGTCTGCCAGCTCGTCGATCACGACCACGATCTGCGGCATCGTCTCAAACTCGCCGCTCGAGCTTGCCTCTTTATTGTAAGACGCCAGATCGCGCACGCCCGCGTCCGCCATCAGACGGTACCGACGCATCATCTCCGTCACTGCCCACTGAAGCGCGCCTGCCGCCTTCTTGGGGTCGGTCACGACAGGGATGAGCAGGTGCGGAATGCCGTTATAAATGCCAAGCTCGACCATTTTCGGGTCAACCATGATGAGCTTGACCTCTTCGGGCTTCGCCTTATAGAGAAGCGAAATGATGAGCGAGTTCATGCACACCGACTTACCGGAGCCGGTCGTACCGGCGATGAGCAGGTGCGGCAGTCTTCCGATGTCGCCGATGATGCGGTTGCCGCCGATGTCCTTGCCGACGGCGAAGGAGACCTTCGATTTGCTCTTTTCAAACTCCGGCGAGTCGATCACGTCGCGCGCAAGTACCGTCGAGACGACGCGGTTCGGTACTTCAATACCGACCACAGAAATTTTCTCGGGAATCGCCGCGATGCGGACGCCCGACGCGCCAAGCGCCAAAGCAATATCGTCCGCGAGATTCGTCACCTTCGAGAGCTTTACACCCCGGCTGAGCTCGAGCTCATAGCGGGTGACCGACGGGCCGCGCGTAACGTTGATGATCGTCGCCTCAATGCCGAAGGACTTGAGCGTATCGCTGAGCCGTTCGGCGTTCTGGCGCATTTCCTCGGTTCCGTCGTGCGCCGCGCCGGAGCCCTGTTTCAAAAGCGATACCGGCGGATACTGATAGACGGGAGGCTCGGGCGCGCTTGCGATTTCCTGCGCAATGGCCGCGGCCTCGAGGCGCACGTCGTTCTTTTTGATTTTATCGTCCGCTGCCGGCTCTAACGGCGCAAGCTCTTCCTCGATCGCGGCGACAGCCGCCTCAGGCTTTGGAAGGGGCTTATTTGCCGCGCTGGCCGCCGATAAAAACGCAGCCTCGGGCGCGGGAGAAATGGGGGCGGGCGCTGCCGGGTGCGGTGTGAAGACCGGCTTTTCCGGCACTTCTTCCTGCGGATCAGCCGTCTCTTCCACGCGCGTCCGGTTCGGCACGACAAGCGGCGGTTCTTCCCGGCGCAGCTCGTCCAGATTCAGAGGCGGCAGCTTCTTGGGAAGCTCCTCCTGCTCCGGAACCTCTTCCTGCGCAGGATGCTCGGGTCTCACGGCCAGAATGTCCGGCCCATCGGATGCTTCCCGGCTCGCCTCCTGCCGCTGCTGCTTGCGGCTTTCCTCGATAAAAACGTCCGGGCGCATGGGCTTTTTGCCCGTCTTCTCCTTCGGTTCCTGCACCGGAAGCGGCGGCTCGTCCACGGGAAGGTCAAACTCCGAAGCCTTCGCGCGGCGGCGTTCCATCTGCTGCTCAACGTGGTCAATGTGCTTCTGCGCCACGTGGTTCACGATCCGCTCGGCAGGGTCCGGATGCTCGCGCTTCGGCTCGTCGTATTCGATTCTGGGGCGGTTCTTGATCGCGGTAATAATCCCGCTGACCGTCATATTAAGGCTCGTAATAAGCTCCATCGCCAGCGCTGCCAGAAGCACAATTACTGCGCCGACGCGGCTGATGATGAGCTCGAGCGTCTGCGCCAGAAGCCCGGACACAACGCCCGCGCAGCTGCCGTCCAGACCGCCCTCCCAGAGCTCGGAGAACATGTCAATCGACCATTCCGCGCCCTCCTGTCCGCCCACCAGCTGCACCAGCGCGCCGATGGTCACGGCCAATAAAAAGCTGCATGTTACACGCAGCGCGACGGGTCTTCCGTCATGCAGCAGCAGAATCAGAAACCCCATCACGAACGAAAACGGCAGTATGTAAAGTCCCGAGCCGATGAGCCCCTTGAAAAGCCCGATCAGCAGCGACAATAACGCGCCCTTGATGCCAAGGCAGCCCAGCACCGTACAAAGCGCCAGCACCAGACATACACCCGCGCCGACCTCGCGCCGGATGGGCGTCTGTGTCTTCGCTTTGGATTTCGAGCCCTTTGACGTGCTTTTCCGGCTGCCGGAGGATTTTCCGGTTGATTTGCCGCCGGAGGCACGTTTTTTTGTTTGCTTTTCCGCCATGAGGCTCCGTCCTTTCAGGAAATCAGGGACAGCAGCAGCGTCACAAGCCCCGCGCCCCAGCAATAATAGCAAAAGCCGCCAAATTTTCCGCGCTGGACGACCAGCCGCAGAAAATAGATAGCAAAGTAGCCCGACACAAACGCGCAGGCCACACCGACCAGATACATCGGCACATAGCTCCACTCCACACCCGTCGAGAACACCTTGATGATCGACACCAGATTTGCGCCGAGCACCGCCGGAATGGAGAGCAGGAACGAAAATTTCACGGCAAAGCTCCGCTCAAAGCCGCGCAGCATGCCAAAGCTGATCGTCGTCCCGGAGCGCGACAGCCCCGGCACGACCGCGACCGCCTGCGCAAGACCGACTACCAGCGCGTCCGCCGTTGTCGAGCTCCGCTCGTCCTTGTTGCCGTGTCCCATGCGGTCGGCGGCAAAGAGCAGAAAGCCCGTCAGGATAAACGCGAAGCCAATGAAAAACGTGTTCTGGTAGAGAGACTCCACCACCTTCGATAAAAACGCTGCCGGGATGAGCGGAAGCGTCGCGATGATGAGAAAGCTGATGAGCCTCCGCTCGCGCCGGTTGGGCCTCAATCCTCGCGGGGTTCTGCGGATGTGGAGCATGCGCGCAAACTCCGTCACGACCTCGCGCACGTCCTTCCAGAATGCGAGAATAACCGCCGCCAGCGTCCCCAGATGCAGCAGCACGTCAAAGAGCATGTGGTTTTCCATGTCGCCGATGGCGAGGAAGTTTTGCAGCACCGCCAGATGGCCGGAGCTCGAGATCGGCAGAAACTCCGCCACGCCCTGCACCAGCCCCAGCAAAACGGCATTCCAATAGGTCATAGACAATCCTCCAAGGTTGAAGCGGCCAAGGCCGCGTAAAAATCTCATACTGATTTATATTATCACAACCCAGAGAATAATTCCAGACTTTTTAGCCGTTTGTCTCCCCGTTTGACTCCCCGCGGCGCTTTTTTCCGCGCGCGATCTGCCGGTGAAGATAGCTAAGCGCGTCAGACAGCGTCCCAAGCTCGTCCATAAGCCCGGACTTGACCGCCTCCGCGCCATAAAGGACCGTTCCCACATCCGTCGCCATGTTCCCAGTCGCCATCATGTAGCGCTCAAAATCCTCGCGGGAAATGCGGGAGTTTTCGGTCACGAAGTCCACGATATGGTCCTGAATCTGGTCAAAATAATGATACGTCTGCGGCGCGCCGACAACTAACCCCGTCATACGCACAGGGTGCACCGTCATGCTGGCTCGCGGCGCGATGATCGCGCGTTTGGCAGAAACGGCCAGCGGAATCCCGATCGAGTGGCCGCCTCCCAGCACCAACGATACCGTCGGCTTTTTCATCCCTGCAATCAACTCCGCAATCGCGAGCCCCGCTTCAATGTCACCGCCGACAGTGTTGAGTAACAGCAGAAGCCCGTCGATGTCTTCCGACTCCTCGACCGCCGCCAGCAGCGGGATCACGTGCTCGTACTTCGTCGTCTTCACCGTCTCGGGAAGCGTCTGGTGGCCTTCGATCTGGCCGATGATCGTGAGAGTATAGATGTTCCCCTTGCTCGATTTTGTGGTGCTCGCGCCGAGCTCCAGAAGCTCCTGCGCAGACTCCTGCTTATTTTCGCGTTTCGAGTCTTCCATGTGCCCGCCTCCAAAGGTTTTTGGAAGCAGTATGCCCGGAAGCGGCCCGCTTTATTCCGCTGCGTCGGTTCTCCAGTCCTTGCACACGTCGACCCAGCCGTCGAATTTCGAGTATTTTTCCAGTTCCGGGATCGTCAGCTCAATGGCGCTGCTCGCGCTCCCGGCTGCCGGGAACACGGTTTCAAAGCGCTTGAGCGATTCATCTAAGTAGACCTTCACGCCGTCCTTCACGGCAAATGGGCACACGCCGCCCACCGCATGGCCGATGTATTCCGGCACATCGTCGTGCGCGAGCATCTTGGCCTTGAGCCCAAAACGCTCTTTGTATTTTTTATTGTCCACGTGCGCATCGCCCGCCGCAACGATCAGGATGCACGCATCGCCCAGCAAAAACGAGAGCGTCTTTGCGATTTGCTTTCCCTCCACGCCGACCGCCTGCGCCGCGAGCTCCACGGTCGCGCTCGACACGTCAAATTCCAGAATGCGCTTCTCCATTCCAAACTGCGCAAAATACGCCCTTACCTTTTCAATTGACATCGCGCTCTCCCCTTTCTTCTTATCGGCTGGTATTATAGCAAATTTACATGCGTCTTGCAAGTTTGCGCGCAATCGGGTATAATGATGGCGCGCGGGCGAAAACCCGCGGAATTTCCGCCGGTTGGAGGCGAAAGTATGAACAAAACAAATGTGATGCGGCTATTGGACGCGGCAAAACTTCCGTATGAGGCGCGCGAATACGCGTATGACGAGAACGATCTCAGCGGTCTTCACGCCGCCGAGGGCATTGGCGAGCCGCCGGAGCAGATTTTCAAGACGCTCGTCGCCCGGGGCGAAAAGCAGGGCTACCTTGTCTTCTGCATCCCGGTCTGCTGCGAGCTGGACCTCAAAAAAGCCGCGAAGGCCGCGAAGGATAAAAAGGTCGAGCTGATCCATGTCAAGGAGCTTCTTCCGCTCACAGGCTATATCCGCGGCGGATGCAGCCCCATCGGCATGAAAAAGCACTTCCCGACATTCATCGACGAAACGGCGATTTTGTATGACGAGATTGGCGTTTCTGCCGGGCAGCGCGGGGCGCAGGTGCTTTTGGATCCGGAAACACTTTGTGAGTATGTCGGCGCAGAATTCTGCGACCTGACCGTATAGAAAGGAACAATACCATGCATTACGAATATCAGACAAAGGGCACGTGCTCGAGCCGGATCTTATTTGACATCGAGGACGGCAAGCTCCGAAATGTAGAATACATCGGCGGCTGCAGCGGCAACTTGCAGGGCATCGGTCGGCTCGTTGAAGGTATGCCCGTCGACGAGGTCATCTCCCGCCTGCGCGGTATCCGCTGCGGCTACAAGCCCACGTCCTGTCCTGACCAGCTGGCAACAGCGCTCGAGCAGGCAACCAAAAAAGCCTGAGCATCATCAATTTATTCAAGGAGGATTTTTACCATGAAAGAAGTTATCGCCACCACCAACGCGCCCGGCGCGATTGGCCCGTATTCGCAGGCGACCAAGGCCGGCTCCCTCGTTTTTGTCTCCGGCCAGCTGCCCATCGACCCGGCGACCGGCGCAATGCCCGAGGACGTTTCCGCGCAGACGAAGCAGTCGCTCACAAACGGCAAGGCCATCGTGGAAGCTGCCGGCGGCTCCATGGCGGACGTTGTGAAGACCACCGTCTTCCTCGCCGACATGAACGACTTTGCCGCCATGAACGCGGTCTATGCTGAGTTCTTCCCGGAAGGCGCCTGCCCTGCCCGTTCCGCCGTTCAGGTCGCACGCCTGCCCAAAGACGCAAAGGTCGAAATCGAGCTCATCGCCAACGTCTGAGTAAAACGCAAAAACGCTCCTCTTCCGAGGAGCGTTTTTGCGTTCTCCCGATGTGTTCGTGCAGGCAGAATTTCCGCAATCTTCCACCTTCGCGTAGGGGTCGATGCCCACATTGCCCCAAGGGCACCATCGAACTCGCCGAAGATTTTCAAAAAACCGGCCCAATCTGCCGGGTCGATGTGGGCATCGACCCCTACGGATTTTCTGAAAAATGCGCAAAAAAGGACCTCCCGTGAGGGAGGTCCTTTCATTATACCGGGATCAGGCGAATTCCACGGCGAAGCGGTGCAGGATGGCTGCCAGCTGCGCACGGGTGGTGTTGCCCTTCGGGTCGATGTGGTAGCTGTCAACGCCGTTGATGAGGCCATGATAGTTTGCCCAAGCCAGAGAGTCTCTTGCCCACGTGCCGATGGAGTAGTAGTCATCGAACTTGGTGAGGTTGGAAGCGCCTCTCGTGGAAAGGTTCATGTACTCTGCATAGCGGTACAGGATCGCTGCCAGCTGCTCGCGGGTGACGTTCGCGTTCGGACGGAAGGTCTTGGAATCATAGCCCTTGACGATGCCGTTCTCGGCCGCCCACGAAATCGCGGTGTTGTAATACGCGTTGGACGAAACGTCCGTGAACTGGTTGTTTCTGGCCGCTCTGGGTTCGCCGGTCAGTCTCCACAGGATGGTGACGACCTGGCCGCGCGTGGTGTTCTGGTCCGCGCCGAAGCTCGTCATGGAGATGCCGTCCATGAGGCCGTTGATGTAGGCGTACAGAACGTCGTCATAGTACCAGTCGCGGTTCGTCACATCGTGGAATGGCAGATTTCCCCAACGATAGTCATTCTTGTCAACGAAGCTGACATAGAGCGTCGCGTCCTTTGAGCCCATCTTGACGGTGTAGCTGCTGCCGACATAAGTCTCGGTACCGAACTTCCATGCCGCCACGTAGCCCTTATCAGGTTCTGCCTTGAAGGTCATGGTGTCGTTCTTTTCAAGGGAGTAGGTCTTACCGTCGGAAATGACGCTGTTCTTGTAGCTGAGCGTGCCATGCTTGCCGCCGGTGATGTCGATGCTCAGTGTGTAGTTCTTGGAGCTAGGCGTGGAGCTGGAAGAGACAAAGTCGATATCAAGCGTCGCGTTGTCCCAGCCCATGTCGCGCGCGTTGACAGTGATCTTCGAGGTGTAGTTCCATCTGCCCTTGTCAATGCGCCAACGAACCTCGTAGCCCTTGTCGGCAACAGCCTTGAAGGTGAGCTCGTCGTCATCGTCGAGCCAGTAATAGCTCTTCGCGTCGTCGCCTCTTGTGCTGTTCTCATAAACGTCGCCATGTCTGCTCACGTCGAGCGTCAGCTTGTAGTCTCCGGAAACAGTTTTCTTCTGGAACACAGCCGTAACCTTGACGTCATTGTCGGGCATAGTGATTTTCAGCGTGGCATCCTGCTTCTGGCTGCGGGTAAGCTCGATGTCATCCGATCTCCACTCGACAAACTCGTAACCCTTCTTGGCAACAGCCTTTACAGTAACCTTTTCCTTCTTTTCGAGGCTGAAGTCAATGGATTTCTTCTCGTTCTCACCATACTGGATAAGACCCATCGAGTCATCTTTCGAGGAAACCGTCAGCGTATGTTTTGTTTCAGGCTCCGGCTTGGTGTCGACCATAAACTCGACAAACAACTTGCTGCCATCCTTGAGGTCTGTCGGAAGCGTGAACGTTTTGCCTTCTACCGGCGTACCTTCGTTCAGCGTCCACTTGACCGAATACGTTTTGTTGTCTGCACGAGCTGTCAGCGTAACGCCTCTATTGAGCTCTTCCTGAGTAAAGGAAACTGCCGTCGTGATGTCAAGAGCCTTGCCATCGCGCAGGATTTCGGCGTTCTGAACATCGCTTGCCCACATGCCGATTCTCAGATTAACATTCGTAGAGGGTTCGGGATCGGGAGTGGGTTCGGGTTCTCCGCCTGCATCCTTCTCGCTAAAGGTAATCTTGATCGTTTTGCCATCCATATCGGATGACAGGCTGAAACCATAGTTTGCCTGCGCCTGATCCAGCTTCGTGTCGCCGATCATCACGTCCGCGACGTAGCCGGACTTGGGACTCACAACGACATACGCGCTGTTGATTTCCGCAAGCGTGAAGCTATACTCTCTGCTTTTCAGTGTTTTATTTCCGATCGAGGCTGTTCCATCCTTGCCAATATCAAAGGTAACTTTTACCTTATCGCCGGCAAAGGCCATAACTGTGAACATACTCACAAGCATGGCGAGCATCAGGACGATACTCAGTAATCTTTTACTTGTTTTCATGATTCCTTTTCCTCCTACCAAAATCATGTTTGGGATAGAATGATCCCGCTTTCTAAGGTTAGTTTAGCATCGTTTGCGGGAAAGAGCAATTACATTTTGGTTACAAATCCTTAATTTTGCCTTAAAGACCTGATTCTTTATGTAAACGCAGCATTTCCCTGCTCTATCCGTGTCGGACGGAATCGAACAAACTCACAGGAAATGTTTTTGCTTGACGGCGCGCAGTGTTCGTGGTAGTATATAGAAGTTGATTTGCCGGTGTGGCGGAATTGGCAGACGCCCGGGACTTAAAATCCCGTGAGGTCAAACTCGTACCGGTTCGAGCCCGGTCACCGGCACCAGAATTCTCCCGGCTCCGTGTGGAGTTGGGAGATTTTTTCGTAACGTACCAGCTTTCATGCGTAGGGGTCGATGCAGGCATCGCCCCCTACAACGAGTTTGCAAGTCATGCCAATTCCGATCCTTACTATAATATATTGTGCTGCACGAGAAAAGACGCCCAAGGGATTGACTTTTGGATACCTTCTGAGTATACTGTAGTTCGATTTGAAACGCGCGATTTTGGCGCGTTTTGATCAGTTCGAGTAACGAAGGAAGATTCTTATGTCTCGTATTTGTCCGAAATGCGGCGCAAAGGCCAAAAGCGGCAGCGGTGCTTGCCCTGCCTGCGGTCACGTGCCGGAGGACGATGTTCAGATCTATACGCCCCGTGCGAATACCCCTGAAGCCGCAAAACCCTCAGGCGCGTCCCGGCGTGTCGCTGCGGGCGTGTTGTGCGCGGTTCTGGTTGCAGGCGGCGCGTTGGCGCTGTGGCGCATTTCCCGGGAGCATACGTTGGAAAAGACCGCGGCAGAGTTTCAGGCAGCGCTGGCAAGCGGCGATTTTGAGCGGCTGCGCGCGGTAGCAGCGCCCTCCGGAAGCGGCGATTTCACCGAGGACGCGCTTTCCCCCATGTTCGCCCTTTACCGCGAAAGCGCGGCCTTCCGGCAGCAGACGGCGCAGCTTGCTGATGATGGAAGTCCCTGCCTGCACGTTGAAAAGCGCGGCGGCTTCCCATTTTCAACCTACCGTGTACTGGTCGACACATGTGAACTGGACGTTTCCACAAACGTCGCGGGCGCATCCGTCACCGCAGGAGACGCGCAGACCGAAAGCGTCCCGGTCAAGCCGGCCGACAACACGGACAGCGCAGGCTACACGCCGGACGCTTCCAATCTGGTTCGGTCCGGTGCGAAATTCAATTCGCTCTACCCCGGGCTTTACGATCTGGATATTTCCTACACGTCGAGCGCCGGTCAGAGTTTTGAAAAGTCGACGACCGTCAACCTCATGCAGCCGACGCAGCTCTCGCTCGACCTTGACTACACGAGCCTGTACGTCTGGAACAGCTCCAGCATCAGCGTTGACCTCTCAATCGACGGCTCATATTACACGACACTTTCAGCCGGTTCTTCCTTGCAGCTTTCTCCCCTGTATGCAGATTCCGTCGTCACGGCCAGCTGCAAAACGGACGCGGGCGAAGTGCTCACCGACAGCGCTCCGGCGTCGAACCGGTCGTTTGAGGTGCTGTTCAGTTTAGGTACAGTCGATGTCTACAATGACTACGACTCAGAAATGGACGTCCAACTCAACGGCGCGGACTATTGCGTGATCCCGGCCAAGACGTTGCAGACTCTGAGCGGCATTTCCGTCGGCAGCACGCTGAGCTTCTCACTGGCAGACTCCGACATCTTCCGCCCCTACGACTATTCCCTTTCCTACGACTACGATTCCATCTGCCCCATTCTGAGCCTGAGCGAGGACGCGAAGCTTGCGGTCTCGGCGGTTTTGCAGGACGCGCTTTCGAGCCTTCCCCTGACCGGCGAGGACGATGGGCTTCTCGGAAGCCTCGACGCGCTGCTTGTTGAAAACGGCTGGTCGCGTAGCGAGGTTTTGGTCTCGGATGTGACGGTCGGCGATGTGTACGCCATGCAGACCACGGACGGCGGCACGCTCTTAAGCCTCAGCGGCTATTACACCTGCACGAACATCACCCTCCCCGCCTCTGCCGATCTCCCCGAGCCTTCAGCAGACGACGAGGCAGATGCAGAGCAGGATGTCCTGCCGGAGTCCATTGAGAACCCGCAGTATCAGAGCTTCTACGCCTCCGTCTTCTTCG
>ERZ791923.3973-NODE-3973-length-10506-cov-12.000957_pt1 | contig 10506 bp, 6 predicted proteins | sample MGYA00510133_ERZ791923 | MGnify/ENA primary metagenome ERZ791923 (study PRJEB30046, sample SAMN00792106) | human gut metagenome | study: EMG produced TPA metagenomics assembly of the A metagenome-wide association study of gut microbiota in type 2... | reverse complement strand
CGCCTCCACCGCCGCCGCCTCCGCCACCGCCGCCGAAGCCGCCACCGGAGAAGGATCCGCCGGAGCCACCGGACGAAGACGATGGTGCCGCCGCGGAAATCGTGGAACTAACCGAAGCGAAACCGGAACTCAGCTGCGAACCGATATCGCCAATGCCGCCCATGAACTGCGATCCGCCAAACGCACCGGTCGACATGCCTCCCATAGTGGACATACCGTTCCACGCGTGGGAGCGATACGTCCAATAGCCGAGGGAATCGTACCCATACGCGTCAAGCCATTGCGGATCGTTGACTTCGGGGTACGCCTTGGCGAATTCCTTTGCCACCTTGTCGGAAATGCCGAAGGCGGCCGCATAGACCATATACCAGTTCCACATCACCAAATCGAGCGCACCACGGTCGGAGAAATTGGAGAAATCCTCCATATACCGTTTGAGTCCCAAGCATTCTCCGGCATAGGTCTGTCCGGATTCGGTGAGGCCTTCCTTGCGTCCGGTAGCTAAACAGAACGTGCCGACGCATGCGAACGCGCCGCCGAAGCACAACGCCACCGCGATATTGCTTCCAATATTGACCAGCATTCCAATCACGCCAAAGACCATGGCGAAGATGGTGGGCGCTATCCAACGTCCGCTGACATCCCTGACCGCGTTCAATTGCAGGAATTCAATATCGCAGGCATTGGTGAAATGGTTCATCTCCTGATAGCCGTTCTCCCAGCTGGAGCAAGCCTCCTTCATCTGGTTAAAGTCGAATACCGGCGAACCCACGCGTGCGGAAATACGAATCAGCAGTTGCAGGCAGGCTTCCTCGGAGCGACTCAGACCAAGGGTTTCCCGATGGGATAGCGCCTGAGGCAGAATCACCAACGTACTAGTACTTGACGCGGCAGAGGCACGGGATGGATCGGAGGAAATCATGCGCGCCATATCGGCCGCGTTCGCCCTGCTCAGGTCGATGCCACGATACATGTCGGCAGGTCCCGGATATACGGCGAGCGCTTTCTTGACCACCAATGCCAGCACCGTCGCCGTCATGGCACGCGAGGACTGTTCACCCTTGGAATCGTCCACCACATCGATCAGATGCGCGGCGCTGGCTGGGCTGACTTGCGGCGACTCACGCCAGTATTCGATGCCGCCGTGGTAGGTGGCCTCACGGTTCGAAGAGACCACGCCACGAATCGCCAGTACGCAGCACAGTCCGCCCAAAATCAGACATACCAGCCAACCTGCGACCGTAAGCTGGGCTTTGTGCCGCTGGCCGTCACGCCATTGCTGCTCCTTGTTTGCTTCCGTGGATTTCAATTCGTCCAGATAGTCGCCGGAACGCACACGTTCGACGCCACTTGCCCCGGCATTGTCGAATGCGGCGACGAGGTCGACGTACTGGTTCGTGCGCAGGTCACTGACGGTGAAATGCAACGTGCCGTCCGTGTCGCGAGACGTTTGAGATGTGGCCTCAGTGTGCAGCCATGCCCACGAATCGTCGGAACCTATGCCTTTGGGGAAGCGCACGGTGCCGGTGACTTTGCCAGCCGGCACCTGGTTGTCTTCGGGGAACATCTCCCACATGAGATTCGTCACGTCACTATGCTGCGTGCCCATGTTATGAAACGTCATGGTCACGTCGAATTTGAGACTGCTCTGTTTGACGGTGGCGGGAATGTTCCAGCCGATTTCGATTTGTTTGTCATTGTCCGAACCGTTGGGGTCAAGCCCGCCGGTGGCAGAGTCGAATGGTTCCGGATAGTTGGAGCCGATTGTGGTGTCGGCGATATACCAATGTCCGGCATATTCCGATTCCCATTCACTGTCGGATACATCGCTCGGCAACTGCGGCGCAATCTGCGTGTATTGCTCGCCGGTGGACGCGTTCGTCACGGAGATGTCGGTGATGTTCGTCAGATCCTGGTTGCGCAGTTTGAACGTCAGATACAGTTGCTTCCACGGTTTCGTGTCGCCGTCATCATTCTCGCGCTCCTTCAACTGGTAATCCAGATGTTCCGTGAAACGGATGTCGCCGTTGCTTTGCAGCTGCGCGTCAAAATCGACGGAACGGTAGCTTAGATCGGCTTCGTCGCCGGAGACGAAGAACAGCAGGAGCGCTACAACGAGCACCGCAACAAATGCGGCACCCGCCGCGAGCAGTCCTCCACGGACACGTTTCGCATCCATATACCATCACCCTTTCTTCCTGCGTATACCGTGTGCCACTCGTATATGCGTATCGCACATGTCAGCGTCCTCCGAACGAACCGCCGCCGGAACCACCGCCACCGCCGTCGAAACCGCCACCGGAGAAGGAACCGCCGGAACCACCGCCACCGAAACCCGAGCCACCGGAGGACGGTGCCGCCATGGAAATCGTGTTGCGCACGTCGGCGAAACTGGAGCTGAGCTGCGCGCCGAAATCGCCATAATTCGCACTGAACACCGACGCGGCGGCAACACTTGCACCCACCGCAGCGCCAGTGGACGCGCCCATAACGCTGCTGGAATGCAACGGCATGTACATGTACGACGAAGCGGCATGCTCATCCAGCCACTGAGGATCGGCCACTTCCGGATATGCTTTGGTCAGCTGCGCCATCACCTTGTCGGAAATGCCGAATGCGGTGGCATACACCATATATCGGCCCCACAATGTCATATCAAGCACGCCACGGTCACTGAAATCACTGAAATCAAGCAGATAGCGCTTCAGCCCAGCCACTTGGCCACCATATTTCTGACCATTGTCGGTCAATGCATGATATTTGCCATACACCAACGCGAATGCGCAGGCCAGCACGACAGGCACACAGATGCTCATCGTCACTGCGATCTCACCTCTCTCCGCGTACTGCACGCCCTTATAGAACGCGAAAACAAGACCAAGAATGCCGACCAGATTATTCAGGAATCCCCTCGATGAATCAACGGCGCGCAGATTGTCGAATTCCGTGGAGCAGGCGGTATCGAAATCCTGTAGCAACTTGTAGCCCTTTTTGTAGTGTTTGAACGCCTTGTTCATCTGTTTGAGATCGAATACCTGCGTATCCCTCAACCGTGAAGACGCTTTGAGCAGGATGTCAAGCGCCGCATGTTCGGATGAGCTCAGCAGCAGCGAACCGATGTCATTGCGCGCCACCGGCATGATGACGATGGTGCTGGTCTTCTTCATCTTGCGTGCGGTTGCGGCGTCGGAGCCGAGCCTGCCCGCCACTGATGCCGCGTTGGTCGTGGTCAGGTCGATGCCGTCATACAGTTTCGCCGGTCCGGGATAGATGGCGATTGCCCCTTTTGACGCGAGCGACATCACAGTGGAGGACATTTGCCGATTGACTAGTTTGTCGCCTTTTTTTATTTTGCCTGAACCGAGAATCGAAGATGACGCGCTCATGACATCATTCATCCGTGCCGCGGCGGCCGGACTCATGTAGGGCAAATCGCGGTAATATTCGACATCGCCTTTGTATTGCGACTTACGGAAGCTGGTGATACCGAGGTACAGCGATCCCATAATGAACGCCAGGCCGATCAGGGCCGAGACAGCCCAACCGGTCACTCGCTTGACCGCTTGATCATGCTGTTTATCGCGCCATTCCTCCTCTTTCTGAGTTTCGCTATCGATGAGCTCTTGCTTGTGGTTGCCGCTTATCTTGCGTTCCACACCTTGCGATTTCGAGACATCGAACATGGCCACGACGTCCAGATAGTCGCCTGCACGCACGTCATCGACCGAGAAGAGCAGCGACCCGTTCTTGCCGCGTTTCGCGGTGGACGTGTTCTTGGTATGCAACCATGCCCAAGAATTCTTCTTGGTGACGCCGTCTGGGAACGTGACCTTGCCGGTCACCTTGCCAATCGGAATCTGGTTTGTCGTGCCGAATGGCTCCCATTGGAAAGAGACGACGTCGTCATAGGCGGTGCTTACGCCATGCATGGTCATGGACACATCGAATTTGAGGCTGTCAGCGGACGCAGTTTCCGGAATGTTCCAGCCGATTTCCAAAGTCTTATCGGATGAGGAGTCAGCTTTCAAACCATCTGTTTCAGGATTGAACGGTTGGGGATCTCTGAGTACGCTGACATCCGCGATATACCACTGACCTGCGTGTTCAGCGTTCCAATCGGTGACATCATTGGGATTCACAAATCTACCTTGGATGTACGTTTCGTTGTTGGTGACATCCTTCACGCTGATATCACTGATATTCGTCAGATTATTGGCTTTTAGCGTGTACTGCTGGTACATCTGTTTCCAATCAAAGCCACGGTCATTCAGCTTCATATCAATATGCTGCGTGACTTTGAGGTCGCCATTCTTAAGCACCATAACATCGTAATCGAGCGTACGATAGCTCAAATCTGGTTCGACGTCGGACGTCAAATTCACATCCAGAAAAGTGACGCCCAACAGCAGCGCGGCCGCGACCACCGCAGACAGCATACCGATCAGCGCACGTCTGATATTCATAAGTTCTCTCTTGACCCTCTATGCAGGCAGTCCGCGAGAAGCCGACATACCGTATAGACAAAAAGGGAGTACCGGCGAAGTATCCACCCCGTCAGCGCTCCCCTTCTTTTGTATGGAAATGCTGTGTATGGAAACGCTCAGAACTTGACCTGCGGAGCCTGACGGTCCGCTTCGTCGACCTGGAAGTACGCCGCCTGCTCGAAGTGGAACAGTCCGGCGATGATGTTGGTCGGCACGACCTCGATCTTGGTGTTGTATTTCTGCACCACATCGTTATAGAACTGGCGGGCGTAGGCGATTTTCTCCTCGAGCGCCTTGAGCTGGGCCTGCAGGTCCAAGAAGTTCTGGTTGGCCTGCAGCTGCGGATACGCTTCGGCCACGGCCTGGAGGTTCATGATCGCGCGGCTCAGCTGGTTTTCGGCTTGGATGCGCTGTGCCACATCACCGGACTGCGCCGCCTGGAGTGCGCTGGCGCGGGCCTGGGTCACCTGTGTGAACACCTGCGATTCATGGGCAGCGTACCCCTTGACGGTCTCCACGAGATTCGGGATGAGGTCGGCGCGCTGCTTGAGCTGCACGTCGATCTGCGCCCAGCCGTTTTTGACGCGATTGCGCAATGTGACCAGACCGTTGTAGGCGGACACTCCCCACAGCACTATCAGGACGATGACAATGAGTGCAATAATGCCGAATATCATGTGAAAATCCTTGCTTCTTTGCTTGTTTATTTGTCTAATTTTCGCATGAGGGCTACACATTTCGTTGTATTGTCGGTTTTTCCATGCACCCGTAAATCGATTGATGCCAATATTCGCACAGCATGTCGAACGTACGAAAAACCCACCCCTTACGGAGTGGGTTTTTCGTTAGATTACCTATCGGCTTCGCTGCGAAGGATCCGTGAGAAGACGTCAGTCTTCGAACGGATCAAAGTCGCGGCGCACGCGGCGACGCGGACGCTCGGAGCGCTCTTCGCGATCGGCACGGTACTCGTCGTAGTTCTCGTCGGCGGCGTAACGCGGGTTGCGGTCATCACGACGGCTACCACGGCGACGGTCGGAACGGCGGTCATCGCGATCGTAGTCGCGGTCATCGCGATCGGAACGACGGCGACGCGGACGATCATCATAATCACGATCATCGCGATCGGAACGGGACGAACGGCGGTCGTCACGATCGTAGTCGCGATCGTCACGGTCGGAACGACGGCGACGCGGACGATCATCATAATCACGATCGTCATCGCGGTCGGAACGACGGCGACGCGGACGATCATCATAATCACGATCATCGCGATCATCGGAACGACGGCGGTCGTCACGACGGCCACGGCCGCCACGGCGGTCATCGCGATCGCCACGGTCACGACGCGGAGCGGAGGATTCCTGATCCTCGAAGCCCGGGATGGCAAGGGAGATCTTGCCGCGATCGTCAACACCCTGCACGACCACCTCAACGGTGTCGCCTTCCTTGAGCACGTCTTCGACGGCGTCGATGCGCTCGCCGTTGGCGAGGTTGCGGATCTGGGAGATGTGCAGCAGACCGTCGGTGCCCGGGGTCAGGTTCACGAAGGCGCCGAAGGAGGTGGTCTTCACGACCTTGCCGTTGTAGGTCTCGCCGGCTTCCGGCACGTGCGGGTTGGCGATCTGGTCGATGATCTCCTTGGCCTTCTCGGCGGCCTCGCCGCCTTCGGAGGAGATGTACACGGTGCCGTCATCCTCGATGGCGATTTCGGCGCCGGTGTCTTCCTGGATCTGGTTGATCATCTTGCCCTTCGGTCCGATGACCTCGCCGATCTTGTCCACCGGAACGGTGGTGATGATGATGCGCGGCGCGTACGGGCTCATCTCGGCCGGGCCGTCGATGCACTCGTTGATGACTTCGAGGATGGTGGTGCGGGCTTCCTTGGCCTGCTGCAGGGCGGACGCCAGGATGTCGGCCGGAATGCCGTCGAGCTTGGTGTCGAGCTGCAGGGCGGTGATGAATTCGGAGGTGCCGGCCACCTTGAAGTCCATGTCGCCGAAGGCGTCTTCGGCGCCGAGGATGTCGGTGAGCGTCTTGTAGATGTGCTGGCCGTCGACGTCGCCGGACACGAGGCCCATGGCGATGCCTGCGACCGGAGCCTTCAGCGGAACGCCAGCGGCGAGCAGGGACAGCGTGGAGGCGCAGACGGAACCCATGGAGGTGGAACCGTTGGAGCCGATTGCCTCGGAGACCTGACGGATGGCGTACGGGAACTCCTCACGGCTCGGCAGCACCGGCACGAGGGCCTTCTCGGCGAGGGCGCCATGGCCGATCTCGCGGCGCTTCGGGGAGCCGACGCGGCCGGTCTCACCGGTGGAGTACGGCGGCATTTCGTAGTTGTGCATGTAGCGCTTGGACTGCGGGCCGGACAGCGCGTCGATTTGCTGCTCCATCTTGAGCATGTTCAGGGTGGTGACGCCCAGAATCTGGGTTTCGCCACGCTGGAACAGTGCGGAGCCGTGCACGCGCGGCACGATGTCCACTTCGGCGGACAGGGTGCGGATGTCACGCAGGCCACGGCCGTCGATGCGGTAGTCCTGGGTCAGGATGCGGCGACGCACGATCTGGCGCTGCAGCTCCTTGAACGCGTTGCCGATTTCCTTGTCCTTCTCGGCGTCTTCCATGTCGGTGAACTCGCCGGCGAGGGTGGCCTTGACGCCTTCCTTGATCTCGTGGATGCGGTCCTGGCGCGGCAGCTTTTCGGCGATGGACAGGGCTTCGTCGAGGTCGGCGTGGGCGATCTCGTCGATGCGGTTGTACAGATCCTCGGTGTACTCCGGGAAGAGCTGGAATTCCTTGGTTTCCTTCGCGGCGATCTTCTTGAGCTCGGCCTGGGCCTCGCAGATCACCTTGATGAACGGCTTGGCGGCTTCAAGACCGCCGGCGACGACTTCCTCGTCCGGCTTGGTCTGGCCTTCGTCGTAGATGAGGTGCCATGCGTTCTTGCCGGCACCGGCTTCGATCATGGCGATGGCGACGTCGCCGTTCTCGACAACACGGCCGGCGACCACGATTTCGAACACGGCGCGTTCGCGCTCGCTCCAGCGCGGGAAGGCGACCCACTGGCCGTCGATCAGGGCCAGACGCACGCCGGAGACCGGGCCTTCGAACGGCAGGCCGGAGATCATGGTGGAGGCGGAGGCGGCGTTCAGTGCGACGACGTCGTATGCGTCATCCGGGTTGACGGCGAGCACGGTTTCGACGACCTGCACTTCGTTGCGCAGGGTGTGCGGGAACAGCGGACGCAACGGACGGTCGATGATGCGGCAGGCCAGGATGGCTTCGGAGCTCGGACGGCCTTCGCGGCGGAAGAACGAGCCCGGGATCTTGCCGGCTGCGTACATCTTCTCTTCCACGTCCACGGTCAGCGGGAAGAAGTCGTAGTTCTCCTTCGGGCTGGAACCGGCGGTGGTCGTGGACAGAATCATCGAATCATCGTCAAGATAGGCGGCGACGGCACCATCCGCCTGCTGGGCGAGACGACCAGTCTCGAAGCGCAGCGTGCGCTTGCCGAATGAACCATTATCGATTACGGCTTCAACAGCCTTGATTTCGGGACCCTCCATAGGGTTCCTCCTTTGTTTTCTTTTCTTGTGTACCTACTATCGGCAGTCCTCTTCAGCGGACTCCAACCGATTCCTACATGCGTGACGCGGCGTTGCCTCCGCCGCTTCCTCATCTCTAGATTCTAGACCTCGTGCGCCCCAAACCTCGGGCCTTCAAACTGTCTGTTCCTTGAACTCGGCTGTCATGCAAAAAACGCCCGGGCGCCATATGGCGCTCGGGCGGAAGAATGTTATCGGCGCAGACCCAGACGCTCGATCAGGGAGCGGTAACGGTTGATGTCAACGCGCTTGAGGTAATCAAGCATACGACGACGGTCGCCGACCATCAGCAGCAGACCACGACGGGAGTGGTGATCGTGCTTGTGCTCCTTGAGGTGCTCGGTCAGATCAGCGATGCGCTTGGTGAGCAGAGCAACCTGGACCTCCGGGGAGCCGGTGTCACCCTCGTGGGTTGCGTAGGTCTTGATGATTTCCTGCTTTTCCTCAGCCGTAAGTGCCACGGCATCCTCCTTATATTGCTGCGCGGTGCTGCCGGCCCAATACCGACGCGCTCTCTATCCGCGGGCGAAACACGCCAAGGGAACATCTTACACGACGTCCGGACCAAAATCGCCGGCCGATATTTCCGGTCCCCCGCCGACGGCCGTTCTTCACGTCACGCCATGGACGCGAGCAGGCCTCCGAACAACACCACGGCAAGCGCGACGAGCTCGATTGCGAAGAACAATAGGAACGAGGCCCAGCTGCGTGTGAGGACGTTGAGCTTCGATTCCTTCTTGATGCACACCAGCAGGCCCACCCAGAGCACCGCGTAGACCGCGACACCGAAACCGGCGGCGATGATGCCGAGATTCGCGGCGTTCGCCAGTCCGGCCGCCTCACCGTACATCACGTAGGTGGCGTTCCAGAAGTTGAAGCTCAGCAGGCACATGCCGGCGACGAATTGCTCCGCGGCAAGGCCGATCACGAAAATGGTCCCCCACAGCCATTTCTTCGCGTCCGCGACCATCAGTCCGAGTCCGGTGAGCGCCACGATGGTCACCGTCCATGAAATCAGCGCCACGCCTTTGGGATCGAGGAAATTCAGGTTCGCCACCATCCATGAGGCGTCCCGCACCGCGATGTCGCGTCCCCACCAGTACGGCGCGATCATGGCCAGCAGCACCAATGCCATGAACAGAATCCAGCGGACCGGATGCGATTTGCGGCGTTCGATGTCGGCCAAGGACAGGTCCGACGGTTCGATGGACGCCGTCGGGTGCTTGGAGACGTCGACGGTCTCGACCACGCCATCCACGACTTCCGTTGCCTTGTTGCGTTCCTTCTGACCCATGTTCCGCTCCGTATATATTGCGATATCTTGCGATTGCGCCGCCGCACGCCGCGGCCCGTTCCAGCATACCCGGGCAATCGTATGCCCGGGCATACGGATATACGAAAGGCGTGCCTTGAGGCACGCCTTCTTCTTCTTCTCTGATGCTGTTGTGGAGCGGATGACGGGAATCGAACCCGCGTAATCAGTTTGGAAGACTGAGGCTCTACCATTGAGCTACATCCGCGTGTTGCCGCTACGTCCGAATCCGACACGAAACGACTCGAGCTATTATACACATCCCACCAACTTTTGCAAGCGGGAATGACATTTCAGATTTCGAGCATGACCACGGCGGAGGCGATCGGCCCGTCATGGCTTATGGATATGGAGATATCGTACGACTGGCGCACCGGATCCAACGGCAGGCCCAACGACTGCTGCACCTTGCGTTGCACTTCGGAGGACAGTATGACGCGCGGCACGCCGTGGGAATCGTCGAGAATTTCGATGCGCACCCATGGGAAGTTGTCGAGCGTGTACGGATATGCGACTTCGGCGCCGTCTTTCGCATGCCGCGAAATGGCCGCGCACCACGCTTTCAGGAACGCCTCCTTGCCTGCCCAGCGGGCGGCGAGGTGCACCGCCTCGTCATCATGCTTGAGCTGCGACCGTTGCGCCGTCTGCCATATCTCGCGCATGGAGAACAGATTGCGCATACGCGTCCCCGGCTCATTCAGCTGCTTGGCGAACGCAGGCACGTCAACGACGTCATGCCCTAGACCCAGCATTCCTCCGCCTTCCTAGGAATTATTAATCGGGGTTACCCCGGGAATGCCCCGACCATGTCATATGGAAAAGGGCGATACATCTGTGCAGAAGTATCGCCCTTTTCTTATCAGGCCGTCATCATTTGCCCATATTTAGGACAGATTTCGACGTAGCCGTCTCACGCTTCGAAATAGCCGGTGGACGCAAGGCGCGCGTTCGGATCGAGCAGCATGGCCTTCTCCACCTCGTGCGCGTCGTAGCCGCGGCCGTCCTCGTGGAAGCGGCGGTTGTCGATCGGCTCGTAGAGCGCGGCGCGCCCCATCATGCCCTCTTCAAGGCGACGCTGGCCGGCGGCGAGACGCGCGTTGGC
>ERZ791923.3959-NODE-3959-length-10544-cov-3.706073_pt1 | contig 10544 bp, 5 predicted proteins | sample MGYA00510133_ERZ791923 | MGnify/ENA primary metagenome ERZ791923 (study PRJEB30046, sample SAMN00792106) | human gut metagenome | study: EMG produced TPA metagenomics assembly of the A metagenome-wide association study of gut microbiota in type 2... | reverse complement strand
ATACTGACGTATTTCAAGGAAAAATGGCGCGGCGCGGCGTGAAAAGACCCGCTGTCCGGGTGTGTTGGGAGTTGGAAGAATACACCCTAGGGCGCAGGAGCCTGTTTCTTCCACATTAGACCGGTTTCACGCCGCCGCAGAGGCCTAGTTTCTCGAAAAGGGCTATCAGAGTGCGTCCATCGCGCGGGCCATCCTCAAGGACGCGCCCATTATCATCCTCGATGAGGCGACCGCGAGCGTCGACCCCGAAAACGAGCACCTCATCCAGCAGGCCATCTCCGAGCTCACGCGCGGCAAGACGATCATCACGATCGCCCACCGGTTAGCCACCATCGAGCAGGCCGACCAGATTCTCGTTGTGGAAGATGGAAAAATCGCCGAGCGCGGCACGCATCAGGAGCTCATCCGGCAGAACAGTGTGTACAAGCGCTTCACCGAAATCCGCGAACGGGCCGAAGGATGGAATTTATCTCAAAAAAGCTGACACATTATAACGAAACCACCGGACGAAAGTCCGGTGGTTTTGCGGTCTGAAATTTGTTACATCGGCGTAAGCGCGAGATAGTCATCCAACGTGCCGTCATGCAGGCAGCACTCGATGATCTGCCGGCCCAGCGGGTCGAGATCGTCCGTGAGATACTGCTTGATCTGGTCTTTGAAGAAGTCGGTCAGGATCTTCGCGCCCGCGTCGTAGCCATCGATGCCGAGCTTCGACTGCGTCTCGGGGCGAAGGAAGGTCTGGCGGACGTACTGGCCATCCAGCTTCATATCAACCAAGGCATACCCAAACAGCGAGCATCTGGCGGGCGTTAAGTGCTTCGCCTTAATTTCGCCATTGTGCCGCGCGAGATATTCTCTGGCGACCCATTCGCTCATGAAGCCGATCTTATATGCGCCGATGTGCTGGTTCGGAATGAGGACGTTGAGCGTCTTCGGGCAGGCCATGATCTGCCGCAACAAGAGATTTGCCTGCGTCACGCGAAGCCCCGTCGCAAACGGCCAGTAAGAGCCCACGCCCTCACTCTTCATGCCGCCGCCACCGTCGACGATGCTGGGGTTCTTAAACCCGCGCGGCGAAACCAATCGCCACAGCCATGCAAGAGACGGCGGAATGATGTGCAGAAGCCCCATCACGCCGTAGTTCGGCTGCTCGGCCGTCGAAGGCGGCATACGAACGCCGAAGCTCCGCACGTCAACAGAGAGCGGCTCGCGGGGCACAATGTGCTCAATCATGTCGCGCGGAATGATCACGCGGGGGTTCGGGCACGGCTGCCCATTCGAGTCCTTCACATGCTCCCAGATGAGGCACGTCGCGCCCGGCACGCCGTCCATGTTGAAAAACAGCAGCGGCCGCGAGGGGTGAATCGACGCTTTTTCGTAGATGGGGTTGTTGCCGTAAGCGTGCAGGCTGTCCATGCGGAGGAACCAGCCCGCCTCCGCATCTACAATGCGGAGCTTACCCTCCTGCGGGTCCTGATAGGCCGAGTGGCACAGCGCCATATCGTCTGAGATCGGAAAAATGCTGCACGACTCGCGAAGATCTAAGAAATATTGCTCTCCCGTCACCACATGCTCACCGAGCAGCAGCCGCCCGTCGGGCTCGCGCTTGAAATCCTCCAGCATTTCGCTCTTGCCGCCGCCGGACGCGCCCTCGTGCATGAAGACGGTCTCGTTTTCATACGGCGTTTCAACTAACGCAGAAGACGCGTGGCAGCAGACCCAGCCCTCGTGTTCGCCGATGTCCAGAAGCACCGAGTAAACGCCCTTTTTTGCCGAGGGGCCCGGATAGAGATTGTACGCGAAGACCTCGTGCAGGTTCTCGCTGCGGTTGTGCACCACGACCTGCTTGCCGTCAAAATGCGTGTGACGGAAGGGCGGGGCGACGTAGATGATCGCGCGCGGGGTGTAGTTTTCGGGGATATCCTGAATCGCGACGAAGCCCTGCATGTTGGCAAGCGCCAACGCGAAGAATGCCGCGTTCGCCGGGCAAACGAGCAAACTGTCATACCCGTGCGCCGGGTCGCCTGCCTTAAACGGAAGCATAATGACCCGCTGCTCGGAGAGCCAATCCATCGTCTCCTGACGGACCTTCGAGAAGGAATAGCCGAAGCGCTCCTGAAAACGCGGTTTGTCGGTCGGGAACTCGTCGCTGATGACCATCGAGTTGGGGTCGCGCCGGCGCATATAGTCTTCCATGAAGTTCACCGATGCACCGTTTTTACAGCGGATGACTTCCGCTTCCTTGACGGTGCCGTTGCCGACGATGTTGTAGACCACGTCGTAGCGGGACGAGTGCGTCGGGCCGAAGACGAGCTCGTCGAGCTCCTCCTGCGTCTCAATGTAGGCAATCGAGCGGCATTTTTGCAGCGCCGCGTGTAAATCCTCCGGGAGAACAAAGCGTCCAAAGTATGCGTCAACCATAAACGTTTCCTCCGTTTAAACATGAATTTGGTGCACATGGGTCGTGCTTTGCCGAACTGGTTTTTGAGAGGGGGAACGCGCCTCCGAAAAGCCGCTTCCTCCATATCATATATAATATACCTATTCCCTTTGGAAAGCTACAGGAAACTTCCAAAAAGCAGCGCCGCGTTACATTTTCGTACAAAGTGTAATTTTGGATTCCTGTGAATTTGTGCATAATTACATGTTCTTGGGAAGAAGAATACAGGAAAAATGGTCATTAAACCACAAAGTTTTTTGATTTTTAGAAATGACTTCCAAATGCTTTCTGTACTTCCTGCCGTGGCCAGGTATGGCAGGAAGCAAGAATCATTTCGCTTGATTTGCCTCCCCGCGCAGCCGGATGATCTCGTCTCGCAGCACGGCCGCATACTCGTACTCCATCATCCTCGCTGCCTCGCGCATGCTCTTCTCCAGCTTCTCGATCTGCCGCTGGAGCTCCTGCTTTGTCATCTTCACGCCGCTTTTGCCCTTGTGCTCTGGGGTGGGGGTGGCGGAAATTTCGATGAGATCGCGGACGGATTTGACGATGGTTTTCGGGACAATGCCGTGCTCCTTGTTATATGCGTCCTGAATCTGACGGCGGCGGGCAGTTTCTTCCATGGCCGCGCGCATGGCGGGGGTTATTTTATCGGCGTAGAGAAGCACCCGGCCTTCGGCGTTTCGCGCGGCACGGCCGATGGTCTGAATAAGGCTCGTCTCCGAGCGGAGGAAGCCCTCCTTGTCCGCGTCCAGGATCGCAATCAGCGACACCTCGGGAAGGTCCAGACCCTCGCGCAAAAGGTTGATGCCAATCAGCACGTCGAACTTTGCCATGCGCAGATCGCGGATGATCTCCATGCGCTCCATCGCGCCGATGTCTGAATGCATATAGCGCACGCGAATTCCGTTTTCGGTGAGGTATTTTGTCAGGTCCTCGGCCATTTTTTTGGTCAGCGTGGTGACCAAAGTCCGCTCACCCTTCGCAGTCGTGGCGTTGATTTCGCCGATCAGATCGTCGATCTGCCCTTCGATCGGGCGGATGAAGACCTCCGGGTCAAGAAGCCCCGTGGGGCGGATAAGCTGCTCGGCGATGTTTGCCGCGTGCTCACGCTCGTAGTCGCCGGGCGTTGCCGAGACGAAAATCGCCTGATGAATCTTGGCTTCGAACTCATCGAATTTGAGCGGTCGGTTATCGTACGCTGACGGCAGGCGGAAGCCGTAATCCACCAGCGACTGCTTGCGCGAGTGGTCGCCGTTGTACATGGCCCGGACCTGCGGGAGCGTTACGTGGCTCTCGTCGACAAAGAGCAGAAAATCGTCCGGGAAGTAGTCGATCAAGGTCGTCGGCGGCGTGCCGGGCGCTCTTCCTGCGATGACGCGGGAGTAGTTTTCGATGCCGGTGCAGAAGCCGATTTCAGATAACATCTCGAGGTCATACTGCGTCCGCTGGCGGATGCGCTGGGCCTCGAGCAGCTTGTCGTGCGATTCAAAGAACTTGACCTGCTGCCACATCTCTTCTTCAATGTCGTGCATCGCGCGCGCCATTTTTTCTTTGGACGCGACATAGTGTGATGCCGGGTAGATGGCCACATGCTGCACCACGCGCTCGGGCATGCCGGTAACGGCGTTGATTTCAGAAATGCGGTCGATTTCATCCCCGAAAAACTCGACGCGGATGGCCCTTCCTGCCCAGTAGGCGGGGTAAATTTCCAGGGTGTCTCCCCGGACGCGGAAGGTATTTCGCGTGAAGTTCATGTCGTTGCGCTCGTAGCGGATATCTGTCAGGCGGCGCATGAGCTCGTCACGCTCGCGCGTCTGGCCGGTGCGCAGGCTGATGACCATGTTTTTATAGTCGATCGGGTCGCCCAGACCGTAGATGCACGAGACGGAGGAGACGACGATCACGTCCCGGCGCTCGGAAAGTGCGGAGGTAGCCGAGTGGCGCAGGCGCTCGATTTCGTCGTTGATGGCGGAGTCCTTTTCAATATATGTGTCCGTGTGCGCGATGTACGCCTCGGGCTGATAGTAGTCGTAGTAGGAGATAAAATACTCGACGGCGTTCTCCGGGAAAAATTCACGAAATTCCGAGCAGAGCTGCGCCGCTAACGTCTTGTTGTGCGCCAGCACGAGCGTGGGGCGGTTTAATTCCGCAATGACGTTTGCCATTGTGAACGTTTTGCCCGAGCCCGTCACGCCGAGCAGCACCTGATCATCGAGCCCCATCTCTACGCCCTTTACGAGCGATTCGATCGCCTTCGGCTGGTCGCCGGTGGGTTTGTATTCCGAAACAAGCTTAAAGTCCATAGGAACCTCCGAGGTATCCGTCGTCCGCCAGCGAGACAAAATCGTCGTCGGCGACAATGATGTGGTCGGCCAGCACAATACCGACCGCCTGCAAAGCCGTTTGCAGCGTGCGCGTGGTATCCAGATCCTCGGGACTCGGCAGCGCGTAGCCGCTCGGGTGGTTGTGCGCCAGAACGACCGAGGCCGCATTCTGGTTGAGCGCGGTCTGGACAATTTTGCGTATGCTGATGGAGGCTGCGGTGATGCTCCCGCGGTGCACCGGCACACAGCAGATCGCCTTGCACTTTGCGTCCAGACACAGAAGGTACACGACCTCCTCCTGCTCGCCGTGGAAGAACGGGACGAGATACTGCCCGCATTTACTCGTTGAATTGAGAATGCTGGCCTTGCCGCTTCTATCGATGAAGTGCCGCCGCTCCAGCTGCGGAATGAGAGAGATGAGCTGCGCCGCCGCGTCGCCCATACCCTCGATGTTCAAAAGCTCATCCGGCGCGGCCTCCAGAACGCCGGATAAAGAGCCGAAGCGCTCGAGCAGCCTGTGGGCAATCGGGTTCGTGTCCGCGCGGGGAATGGCGTAATACAGCAGAACCTCCAGCACCTGCACGTCGGACAGCGAGTCCATGCCGCTGGTTTTGAGCTGGCGGCGCATGCGCTGGCGGTGGCCTTCGTGAATGGACATGGGGCGCTCCTTCCTTTCGCGCGGGGCGAAAAAATTATTTCAGAAGCTTTTTGAGATACTGGCCGGTATAGCTTTCCTTGCAGGCGGCGACGTCCTCGGGCGTGCCCTGGCAGACGATGGTGCCGCCGCCGGAGCCTCCCTCTGGGCCGAGGTCAAGAATGTAGTCCGCCGTCTTGATCACGTCCAGGTTATGCTCAATGACGAGCACAGTGTTTCCCGTGTCGACCAGCCGCTGCAAAACATCGATCAGCCGGTGCACATCCGCCATATGAAGTCCCGTCGTGGGCTCGTCGAGAATATAGATCGTTCTGCCGGTTGCGCGGCGGGAGAGCTCCGTTGCAAGCTTTACGCGCTGCGCCTCGCCGCCGGAAAGCGTTGTCGAGCTCTGGCCGAGCTTTACATAGCCAAGGCCGACGTCAACGAGCGTCTGCACCTTCTGGCGGATCTTCGGAAGGTTTTCAAAGAACGAGAGCGCCTCCTCGGCGGTCATGTCGAGCACCTCGGAGATATTTTTGCCCTTGTAGCGCACCTCGAGCGTTTCGCGGTTGTAGCGGCTGCCGTGGCAGACCTCGCAGGGAACGTAAACGTCGGCCAAAAAGTGCATTTCGATTTTGACCAGACCGTCTCCGCAGCAGGCCTCGCAGCGGCCGCCCTTGGTGTTGAACGAAAACCTTCCGGGGCCGTAGCCACGCGTTCTCGCGTCCTGCGTGGAGGCGAACAGATCGCGGATGTCGCCGAACAGACCCGTATAGGTCGCGGGGTTCGAGCGGGGGCTTCTTCCGATCGGGCTCTGGTCGATGCCGACGACCTTGTCGAGATGCTCGAGGCCCTCAATGCGGTCGAATTTGCCGGGTCTCGTGCGCGCGCGGTTTAAGCTCGATGCGAGTTTTTTATAGAGGATTTCGTTGATGAGGCTCGACTTGCCGGAGCCAGACACGCCGGTCACACAGATGAACGTTCCGAGCGGGAACGACACATCCAGGTGCTGCAAATTGTTTTCCGCCGCACCGAAAATTTTGAGTTCCTTGCCGTTTCCCTTGCGCCGCTCGGTCGGAACGGGAATTTTCTTTGCGCCGGAGAGATACTGGCCGGTGATCGACCGGGGCTCGGCAATGATATCGTCGACAGAGCCCGCTGCGACAATTTCGCCGCCGTGAATGCCCGCGCCGGGGCCGACGTCGACAATGAAGTCCGCCGCGCGCATCGTGTCCTCGTCGTGCTCGACGACGAGCACCGAGTTTCCCAAATCGCGCAGATGGCGAAGCGTATCGAGAAGCTTATCATTATCGCGCTGGTGAAGGCCGATGGACGGCTCATCGAGAATGTAGAGAACGCCCATGAGGCTCGAGCCGATTTGGGTCGCAAGCCTTATTCTCTGGCTCTCGCCGCCAGAGAGCGTCCCCGCCGCGCGCGAAAGCGTCAGATACGATAAGCCGACCGCCTGCAAGAACCGAAGCCGGGACCGAATTTCCCGCAAAATCTGCTCGGCGATGACGGCCATGGAGCCCGTGAGCTCTAAATGCTCCATAAAGTCCAGCGCCTGACTGACCGGGAGCCTACAGAAGTCCATGATGCTCAGGCCGCCGACCGTCACGGCGAGGCTGATATCGGACAGCCGGTTCCCGTGGCACTTCGGACACGGCCGCTCGGACATGCATTCTTCGAGTTCTTTTCGCATCGCGTCGGACTGCGTTTCCGTTAAGCGGCGCGAGACGTTGTTGAGAACGCCCTCAAAGGGCCGCTCGAGCGTGCCGCGTCCGTTCGCGCGTTCATAGTAGATCGTGAGATTTTCCTTGCCCGTGCCGTACAGAACGGCGTGCAGCGCGTCCTTGGGGAGATCCTTCATGGGCGTTGTGAGAGAGAACTTATATTTTTTCGCGAGCGCTTCAAAATACATCCGGGCGATCGAGTCGTCTTTGACGCTATTAAAGCCGCTGGCCTGAATCGCGCCGTCCAAAATCGACTTGTCCCAGTCGGGGATGACAAGGTCGGGGTCTGCGACCAGCTGCGTGCCGAGACCCGAGCAGACCGGGCACGCGCCGTAGGGATTGTTAAAGGAAAACATGCGCGGCGAGAGCTCCGGAAGACTGATGCCGCAGTCCTCGCAGGCGTAGTTCTGGGAGAAGATCGTGTCGCGGTCGTCCGCAACTTCATTTAAAATCACAAGGCCGCCCGAAAGCGACAGCGCGGTCTCGACCGAATCCGTCAGACGGCGCGTTAAGTCTTGCTTCATGACGAGCCGGTCGACCACGACCTCAATGTGGTGCTTTTTGTTTTTGTCGAGCGAAATTTCTTCTGTCAGATCATAGATGCTGCCGTCGACCCGCACGCGCGCGTAGCCGCCTTTTCTTGCGTTCTCAAAGACCTTTGTATGCTCACCCTTTTTTCCGCGCACAACAGGGGAGAGTATCTGAAAGCGCGTCTTTTCGGGAAGGCGCATGATTTGATCGACAATCTGGTCGACAGTCTGCCGCTGGATCTCTTTGCCGCATTTCGGGCAGTGCGGCACGCCGCAGCGCGCCCATAAAAGGCGCAGATAGTCGTAAATTTCCGTCACCGTGCCGACCGTGGAACGGGGGTTTTTGCTGGTCGTCTTCTGGTCGATGGAAATGGCGGGCGACAAACCGTCGATCGCATCGACATCGGGTTTGTCCATCTGGCCGAGGAACATTCTGGCGTAAGAGGACAAAGACTCGACATACCGGCGCTGGCCCTCGGCGTAGATTGTGTCGAACGCGAGCGATGATTTGCCGGAGCCGGAGAGGCCCGTGAGTACGACGAGCTTGTCGCGCGGAATTTCGACGGTGATATTTTTAAGGTTGTTGACGCGGGCGCCCTGCACCCGAATGGTATCCTGCATGGTAAATTCTCCTGATTGCGCCCGGAAAAGCTCCGAAGCGGCGGTATTTGTAGTGATCTATTATAGCATAGAGCGTATCTCAGTACAAGAAGTATTTTCAAACAAAAGTTCTCCATCTTGTAAGAAGCCCGCAGACGTGCTATACTGACAAAAAGAAGAAGTATGGGGTTCATAGAAGGGGCGTGAAGCTGTGCGGAACTTGCCGAAACTGCTGTTCCAGCGGGTCGTTGTGGTGTCGCTGGCCATTTTGCTGCAAATTTTATTCGTGATTGCGGGCATGGATTGGCTGCGCGAATACTGGCACTGGATGAAGACCGCAATGGACGTGGTCAAGTGGGTCGCGGTGCTGACGATCATGACCGGAAGAAGCAATCCTTCGTATAAAATGGCGTGGATCATCCTGATTCTCGCCTTCCCTGTCGCGGGCATTACGATCTATCTGCTCTTCGGCGGCAACCGTATCTCAAACCGCGAAAACCGCCGCATGAACCGAGTGGAGGTCATGGTCGCGCAGCACCTGCGGCAGGAGAAAAGCGTCATGCAGGCGCTCGAGCGGGAGGACATTCCGGCATGGAACCATGCGCGCTACCTTCTTTCCAGCTCGCGCTACCCGGTCTATGATAACTCTGCGGCCGTCTATTTCCCGAGCGGCGAGAGCTGCTACGCGCGGATGCTCGAAGAGCTCGAAAAGGCCGAGCACTATATTTTCCTCGAATTTTTCATCATCAACAACGGCAAGATGTGGGACTCCATTCTGGACATTCTGCACCGCAAGGCGATGCAGGGTGTAGACGTTCGCGTTTTGTACGACGATTTCGGCTGCATCACGCGCCTTCCGATGCGCTACTGCAAAAAGCTCCGCGAAATGGGGATCGAGGCGCACGTCTTTAACCCGTTTATCCCTGTCCTTTCCGGCCGGCTCAATAACCGCGACCACCGCAAGCTCATGCTCATCGACGGAAAGGTGGGCTTCACGGGCGGCGTGAACCTCGCGGATGAATACATCAACGAGATCGAGCGCTTCGGCCACTGGAAGGACTGCGGCATTCTGGTAAAAGGCGAGGCCGTCTGGTCGATGGTGATGATGTTCCTCAGCATCTGGGACTACGTCGCGGGGCTGGAAGAGGATGTGACTGCGTTCCGGCCGGATTATCCGGAGGATGCGAAGGGCGAGGGCTATTTGCAGCCGTTCGCGGACAGCCCGCTGGACCACGAGGACGTGGGCGCGACGATCTTCCAGAGCCTCATCCAGTCCGCCTGCCGCAGGCTCTGGATCATGACGCCGTATCTGATTCTGGATGACAAGATGATCTCGGCTTTGTGCGTGGCGGCAAAAACGGGCGTCGATGTGCGCATTATCACGCCGGGTATTCCGGATAAATGGTACGTCCACGCCGTGACGCGGGCAAACTACGAGCCGTTGACGGAGGCAGGTGTGCGCATTTTCGAGTTCAAGCCCGGCTTCATCCACTCGAAGGTCTGCCTGGCAGATGACCGGTACGCCGTCGTCGGCACGGTCAATATGGACTTCCGGAGCTTGTACCTCCACTTTGAGGACGCGGTCTATCTCTATGACAGCCCGGCCGTTTCGCAGGTGGCGCAGGATTTTGAGGAGACCTTCCCCGTCTGCCGCGAGATGACCTACGCAAGATGCCGCCACGTGCATTTCTACCAGAGAATCCTCCGCGCGCTCTTGCAAGTGTTCTCGCCGCTGCTGTAAGCGACAGAACTTCCCGAAAGTCCGTAGGGGTCGATGCCCACATCGACCCGGCAGGATGTACCGTATTTACGGAAATTTTCGGCGAATTCGCAGCTTCCCAACTACGAAATTTCGGAAATCCTCCGGGGAGGTCCTTAGGGATCGATGCCCACATCGACCCGGCGGAATAAACTGATTTTATGAAAATCTCCGGCGAATTCGCAACTTTCCAATGGGGCGATGTGGGCATCGCCCCCCCTACGCACAGTCGGGAAGATTTCAGAAATCCTGTAGGGGCGGACGACTCTGTCCGCCCGCAGAAAAATCCGATTTTACGGAAAACTATGGCGAATACGTAACTTCCCAAGGGCGGACAGAGGCATCCGCCCGTACGAAAAGGTACGAGGATGCGCTCGGAGAAACAAAATTGTTTGATGAGAAAAAGAGAGGAAGTCTATGAGTCCGTTTTTATTGTTGGCCGCGCTGGTGCCCGCCGCGTTTCTGATGGTGCAGGTGTACCGGCTCGACCGGATTGAAAAAGAGCCGCCGGGGCTTTTACT
>ERZ791923.3954-NODE-3954-length-10562-cov-2.235748_pt1 | contig 10562 bp, 10 predicted proteins | sample MGYA00510133_ERZ791923 | MGnify/ENA primary metagenome ERZ791923 (study PRJEB30046, sample SAMN00792106) | human gut metagenome | study: EMG produced TPA metagenomics assembly of the A metagenome-wide association study of gut microbiota in type 2... | reverse complement strand
AGCAACACTTCGCGCCGTCTGCCCGCCGCAAGCGGCTGGTACTGGTTTCGCGACGCCGCAACGGCCGTCGGCCGCAAACCCCTCAATCTTTTGGCCGTCACGATGCTCTACCTGCTCATCATGGGCTTTCTGAGCGCCATTCCGTATGCGGGCATCGTCTTTGCGGCGCTCTTTATGCCCTTCGGCACCGCCTTTATCGGCCGCAGCACGCGCACCGCGCTGCAGGGAGGCGATCCGCGTCTTTCCGAACTCAAGGCTGTCTTTGCCGATCCCGTCGTGCGTCAAAACCTTATGCGCATCGGCTTTGTTTACGGCTTCATTCTCATCACCGTCAACGCGCTCTACGGCCTGATGGCCGCCGACTCCATCGCGCTCTGGAAGATTGACGCCAACGATCGGCTTGACTGGGCAAGCGTGCAGGCCAACATTCCCTGGGACGCCATCGTCGCCGTGACTGTCGTCTACATTCCCGGTCTCATGGCCGTGTGGTTTGCCCCGCTTCTGGCTTCGGAAAAACGCATGAGCTGGGGCAAGGCCGTGTTTTATTCGTTCTTCGGATGCCTGCGCAACATCATCCCGGTGATTTTGCTTGTGCTGCTTGTGGGCGCCATGATCGTCGCCTTCGGGCTGCTTGCTTCGGCACTGATTGCTGCGTTCGGCTCGACCGACGCCGCTGTGACGTTCGTCGTCATGCCGCTTGCCTTCATGATGCTCACGCTCGTCTACTCGGTCTATTGGCCCATGTACGCTTCGCTCTTTGAAGACGTTCGCTAAAAGAAGTCTTCCGGCGTCATCACAATTTCGAAAAAAAGGATTATTCTCGGTTGGCATTTCTGCGCGAAGGCCGACCGAGTTTTCTTTTTGCGGATCCGCTTTTTCGCACGAAAAATTCCTTGGAGTTGAGATATGCAGACGACCATTGAGCTGCCGCCGCCGGTGGAAATGACAATGCCTTTTTCGCAGGTGTTGGGACGCCGCCGCAGCCGCCGTGAATTTTCAGATCAATCTCTTGATTTGCCGCTTCTTTCGACGCTGCTGTGGGCCTGCGCCGGACAAAACGGCGCCGACGGCCGACGCACCGCGCCTTCGGCTCTCGACAGCCGCGAAGTCGAATGTTTCGTTTTCGACCAAAAGGGGGTGTGGTCCTATTGCGCCGAAACCAATGCTCTCAAGCTTCTTGCCGAGGGTGATCACCGCTCGGCTACCACTGCGGGGGCAAGACTTCGTGTATTCGGCTCCCGTCACGCTGATCTTTGCGGTCAATCAGGCAAAAACCGAACGCATCTCGGGCGGTCGTGCAGGCGCCATCTGCCAGTCGGTCGATGTTGGCGTCATGGTTCAAAACGCGCTTCTGGCGTGTTCGGCCATGGGCCTTGCCGCCGTACCGCGCGCCTGGTTTGAGCCGCAGACCGTGCTTCAAGCCCTGGGACTCACCTCCTACGATCCTCAAATGGCCGTCACTGTCGGCTTCCCGAAATAAGGAGCAACGATAAGGAGCTACGATGAAACGCATTGATGAACTCAAAGACATCATCAAAGGCAAAAAAGCCGCTGAGGCACCCAAGGCTCCCGAACGGGAGCTGCCAGAGCCGGGCGATATGTCGATGTCGCTCACAGAGGTCCTGATGCGCCGACGTTCGTCGCTTGATTTTTCCGACGCACCGATCTGCGACGAAGATTTGGTGCGCATCCTGTGGGCGGCTGACGGCTTAAACGGCAAGGGAAACAACGCAAACCACCGCACGACACCCACGACGCTCAATTGGAAGGAAATCGACACCTACGTCGTCAAGGCCAACGGCGTGTGGCTGTGGGTGCCGGAGCGCCGCGTCTTGTCGTTTGTGCATGAGAAGGACTGCCGCAAGGACTTCTGCCTGCTGCAACCGATGGTCAAGCAAGCGCCGGTACATCTGGTCTACGTCTATGACCAAGCCAAGACGCAGGGGCTGATGACGGATCTGGCCATGCAGATCGTGCAGTTCATCAACCGCAAGAACATCACGAAACTCTCCAGCGAAGTGATGGCGCACGCTCCGCTTCTGGACACGGGAGCCAAGGTGATGTCCGTTTACATGGCCTGCGCTGCGCTTAACATCAATTGTCTGGCGCGACTTACCTTCGACTCGGAAAAGGTGCACGACACGCTTCAGCTCACCGCAACGCAAGTGCCCCTGTGCGTGCAGACGCTCGGCTACAGACCCAAAGGACTTCTGGATCTCGCTTTCTGATCGACCAAACGTTTGACGCCGGCTCGGTTGAGTCGGCGTCTTGCTTTTGATTTGCAGTCCAGGCCGTCGAGCCTCTGATTGATCAGAGGAAGACATCAGGAAAACAATTCGCTCATTTCTTCGCTGCGGGCTCTGCAAGCCTGCACCGCCGCCTTGACGGTACCGCGCAGATCGTGCGCTTCAAACGCTTCGATTGCCTTGGCCGTCGTGCCGCCCTTGCTCGTGACGTTGTGACGAAGCACGTCAAACGCCTCACCGCTCGTGCGAGCCAAGGCCGCCGCGCCTTCCACCGTGCTGAGCGCAAATTCCTTGGCCTTTTCAGGAGTAAGACCTTCCTGCACAAGAGCGTCGGCAAGTGCTTCCATGAAGAGAAACACATAGGCGGGTCCCGAGCCGGGGCCGGCGGTCACCAGGTGCAGATCGTCCTCGCTTTCGACCCATTCCAAATCGCCAACCGTCTGCATAACATATTGAGAACGTGTGCGGTCGTCTTCGGTTGTTCGCGGACCGGCATAGAGTCCGGAGAAACCCTTGCCCACCATCGAAGGCGTGTTGGGGATGCAGCGCACCACACGGCAGGTGCCGAGCCACTCGGCAATCACGTCGGCGCGAACGGCCGCTGCGATTGAAAGCACCGTCGTCTCGGGCGACACCAACGAAGCCACTTGCTCACAGCATTCCTTGAGTCCCTGCGGCTTGACGGCCAAAACCACAACGTCAAGCGCCGTGATCCAGTCGCCGGGTTTCTCTTGCGTCGTGATGCCGAACTGCTCGCGCAACGCGGCCAATTTTTCGGGATGACGATCCATCACCGTCACAAGCTTCGGATCCGCGCCGCTTGAAACCAAGCCCGCCACAATGGCACGCGCCATGTTGCCGCCGCCTAAAAAGCCGATTTTGAGCATCTGTCGAGTCTTCCAAAAGATGTTGAAGAAAAGTCGTGACGATCATCATACCGCGGGCAGCCTGGGAGAAAATCGCAAACTCCAAAAGTCGTTGATGCGTGATTCGGTGCAACCGATTTTGACTATAGTGTCATCTCGTTCAACAAAACGCACAGCTATACGATGTCTTCCTTCTGGATGCTGGTGGCGTCCTTTCTTTTTGCAGTCATGGCGGCAAGCGTCAAGATGGCCGCACCGGAAATCGGATCCTTTTCAATGATTCTCTGGCGCGGCGTCTTCGGCTTCGTCGCGATTTTCGTCTGGGCCCTGGCAACCGGCCGGTCTCTGAAGACACCGTGCTTCGGCTCTCACGTCAAACGCAGCGGCATAGGTACCGTGGCTCTGGGCATGTGGCTATATGCCGTCGCCAATCTTCCGCTTTCAACAGGCATGACGCTCAACTACACCTCGCCTCTTTTCATGGCGGCCTTCGTCGTGGGAGCCGCACTTTGGTACAAGAGGCCCGTGCAGTGGCAACTCGTTGTCGCTACGGTCGTGGGCTTTGCGGGCGTTGTGGAAGTACTGCAGCCGGAGTTTCATGCGGGTGATATGTTTCCGGCTCTCATCGGTCTGGCCTCAGGATTGCTGTCTGCCGTTGCTTACATGCAGATTCGGGAACTCACGCGTCTGAACGAACCCGACTGGCGCGTGGTGTTTTACTTCACGCTGTTCAATATCGTCTTCGGCGCCGTCACGCATCCGATCTTCGATCAGCCCGACGTGTACACCACCAAGAGCGTACTGTGCATCATTGCAGCGGGAAGTTCCGCTACGCTCGCTCAGATTGCGCTCACCAAGAGCTACGGATCGGGCAATCTGCTTCTCAGTTCCATTCTGTCGTTCTCTGCCATCGTCTTTGCAGTCATTATGGGCGTCGTGATTTTCGGCGATCCCATCGAACTGCAGAGCTTGCTTGGGATCGCTATCATTGTTTTTGCCGGTGTTTGCGCGAGCGTCATCACCAAGCGCACATCAGCCCGTGAAAAGAAAGACCCTTCCTAATTCCATCGAACCTTCTTTAGGAAAACAGCATGTCCGGCTCTCAGCTCATCTCCGTTACCGAACTCAACGCTCTTTTGTCCGATCCCAAGCTCGTGCTGCTTGATGTCCGCTACAGCCTGACCGATGCGGCTTACGGACGGGCCGCCTATGCCGAAGGTCACATTCCGGGAGCTCGCTTTGCTGATCTCAAGACCGACGTCGCCGGAGTCTGCTCGGGCAGCAATGGCCGCACACCGCTGCCGGATTCCGGACGCTTTTGCGTCAATATGCGTCGCCTCGGACTCAATCCGGATTCAACCGTCGTTGTCTACGACGACGGCGAAAGCAACTTTGCCGCCCGTCTCTGGTTTACGCTGCGCTGGGTCGGTTTTGCCAACGTACGCGTCCTAAACGGCGGGCTTTGCGCCTGGAAGGCAGCAGGTCTTGCTCTTCAGGTCGAAGAACCCGAATGGGAAGCCGGCACCTATCGCGCCACCATGCCGCTGGAGCGCGTCTTTGACGACGACTTCGTGGAACGCAATCTGGAGCTTCGCGACTACACGCTCGTCGACGCGCGCGCTCACAACCGCTATACGGGCGAAGTCGAAAACCACGATCCGAAAGCGGGACACATTCCGGGCAGTCTCAACCGTCCGAGCGGCGATAACCTCCTCCCCAACAAGTGCTTTAAAGACACGGAGACGCTTCGTCGAGAATTTGAGACGGTCTTTAACGGTGTTCCTCACGCCGACATCATCAACAGCTGCGGCTCGGGCGTGACGGCCTGCTGCAATCATCTGGCCATGATGGAAGCGGGCATTCCGGCCGCGGGCGTCTACATCGGCAGCTGGTCGGAATGGGTAAGCGACGACAACCGTCCGATCAAAACGGGCGACGAACCGTAACGGCACCGTTTTTGCCCAAATTGCTCCGATTCAAGACCCGAGCACCTGAAAATTTCGAGGCGCTCGGGCTTTTTTCGAGCAATTCCTAACCTTCGTCTAGGCCTCGCCGTTCTAAAATGGTTCGATTGACTGCGCTAAACCGTAGTCGCCGATGAGACAAGACCATTCACACAGAAAGCAGTACCGTGAACGACACCAAAACCATTTCCTTTTCCATGGATGCGGCCGGACAGTTGCGCGCAGCCGATTTCAAACCCCGCAGCCTCAAGAAGGTGCTTGAGTCCGAGCTGGGCGAAGACTGGAAGAAATCTCCCAAAAAGCTCCTCAAGGCCATGACCCGAGTGTCCGACCTCTACACGGTCATCTTTGCCGCGCGTCAGCGCATGATTCCCGAATACATCGCCAAGTACGAAGCGCTGCATGATAAGGTCCGCGAATTGAGCGCACAGGGCCTCAAGGCGCTCGAACTCACCAAGGACGGCCTTCCCTCTCAGGACGATCTCGACGCCGCACAATCCAATGATGTCTTTGAGCTCTACGCCGAAACGCGCCGCGACGCGCTTCGCTGCCACCGTGCACTCTCGCTGATGCAGAAGTCTTCGCTCACCGACTGGGTGGAGCGAATGGACAAGACCGAATTCAAGGCGCTCACTGCCACAGCCAAGACACTCTTGGAACGCAACATCCGAAAGAGCGACTCCCTTTTCTGCGCGCTCAAGGACAGCCCCGAGGGCGCCGCCCTGGCCGTGCTGATGGATATGCCGCCCGCCTCGCTCAAGCCCTTCGGCTTCTCGCAGACGATGCTCGGCGACGTGCCCTGCGCCGTGGTTTCCGATCGCAAGGCATTCAAGAGCTGGTGTGAAGAGCAAGGTTTCGAATTTTCGGAGACGACCGCGGCTGAAAAGTCCCGCACACCCGTTCCCCAAAAGTCCGTTAAAGTCGAGAAAAAGGCAGAAAAGCCGGCAAAACCGGCCAAAATCACCAAAACGACCGCTAAACCGCAAGAAAATCTGACGGTCAAGATCATCAAGACGGAAGCCAAGCTTGCAACCTCCAAGCCCAAGGCCGCTGCGCCGGCAAAGGCGTCGCCCGCAGTCAAATCCGCCGCGCCGGCTTCTTCCGTCGACGATCTCGCCAGCCGCCTCGTGAGCAGCCTTCAGATTGCGCCGAGCGCCGTCGAGCACCGTTCGCCGGGGCGCCCCCGCAAGAACACCTCCCAACCCGCTGCCGTTCAGACGGGCGTCTCGACGACAATTTCCTCCCGTCCGGCTTCGCGCAACAAGTCCGGCGGCAACCATAAGGCATAACACGAGCCATGGATCACTACGGCTACGCCGACGCTCTGCGCGACGCCGTGCAGAGTCTTTCGACCAAAGAAGCTCAGGACATGCTCTTTGACTGTCTTTTGAGCGACACGCAAAAGGGAGAGCTTCTGATCCGGGCGCTCCCCACAACGCCGCCGCGCGCCGTGGCCGAAAGCTTTGCGCGAACGATGCTGTCAATTCTCAGAGAGCTGTCCGACCGTCTGCGGGAAGATGCTGCCAAGCCCACGCTTGCCTTCTTTCTTCCCACAAACATCGATCATTACTTGAAGAAACTCGCGGAATTTTCCGCTCAGGCCGCACAGCGCCTGCCCGTAGGCGTTCTTTTTCCGATGCTTTTTGCGATTGAAGAGGAAGCGCGCCGCATCACAACAACGGCCGTTTTGCCTCACGGAGCCGACTGCCACGATCCGCTTTTTACCTCCGCGCTCAAGGCAATGATCGGCCTTTCTCCGACCAAACGCTGGCAGACGGCTGAACTCATCCGCGCCTACGTGGGTACGCTTCACGAAGAGCGTCACCGCACGCTCGTTTTGGACAGCCTCAACAAGGCGCTCGCTGCTACCGAAGCCTGAAAATATGCCGTCCGGATACAAAAAGGCCCGCATAAGCGGGCTCTTTTTTGCGCAGTCGCCCGCAAAAGGCGACTGCAGTAGGAAGCATCCGATTACTTGTTGCTCGGGACCTTGCCGGTCACGCCCTTGACGAAGTAGTTCATCGTGGTCAGCATCTTGTCGTCGGCACGCTTGCCTTCAGGGATCTGAACCTTGCCTTCGTTGTCCACGATCGGACCGGTGAAGACATCGAATTCCTGCTTTTCCATCTTGGCGTAGGTGGCGTTGATGTCGTCAACCACCTTCTTGGAAGCATCCTTGGAGATATTGGACAGACGCACCATATGCATTTCGGCGCCGCCCCAAATCGGCTCAACCTTCCACTTGCCGTCCATCACTGCCTGGATACGCTTGGCGTAGAACTCGTCCCAGTGGTGCGTCACGGCACCGATCAGCTGCGTGGGAGCGGCCTTGACCATCGGGGAGTTGTAGCTGATCACTTTCACGCCCTTGCTTTCGGCCGTAGAGGCCACAGCCTGGGAGTTGGTGTGGTGCGTGATGATGTCGCAGCCCTGGCCGATGAGCGTATTGGTCGCATCGGCTTCCTTGCCCGGGTCATACCAGGTGTTGGTCCAGACCACGTCAACCTTCACGTTGGGATTGACGGTCTGCGCGCCAAGCGTGTAGGCGTTGATGCCCTGGAGCACTTCGGGAATCGGCACAGCGGCAACGTAACCCAAGTGGCCATCCTTGCTCATCGAAGCGGCAAGCTTGCCTGCGAGATAACGAGCCTGATAAAAGCGAGCGTTGTAGTAGCTGAAATTGTCGGCCGTCTTATAACCCGTGCAGTGTTCGAACTTCACATCGGGAAATTCCTTGGCCACCTTCAGAGCCGGGTTCATGAATTCGAAGCTCGTCGCAAAGATGATCTTATTGCCTTGCGAAGCGAGATCGCGAATCACGCGTTCGGCGTCGGCCATCGTCGTGACGTTTTCCACAAACTGCGTCTTGATCTTGTCGCCGAACTGCTTCTGGATCAGCTGACGCGATTCATCGTGCTGCTTGGACCAACCTTCGTCGGCGCTCGGGCTCGGATAGATCCAGGCTGCCTTCAAAGGACCGGAAGAAGCGGTGGCGGCAGGAGCCTCTGCCTTCTTCGGAGCAGGTTTGGACGAATCGTCGCCGCAGCCGGCCAGCACCAGGCAGGAAGCGGCAGCAAGAGTCAGGGCAATTTTCTGGAATGCCATCAGGGATGCCTCTTTGAAAAGAAAGGAAAATATGAGAATGGGGAAAGTTGGCGTGATTTTATCAGTTATCGACTCGATGCTGAAAAAGACTAAACGGGCGCGCCGGCAAAACGCTTGAGTCTTGCCTTTGCACCCGTCTTCCGGCAACGTTGATTTTGTTACTCGCCGGTGGGCACCTTGCCGATCACGCCCTTGACAAAGTAGTTCATTGTGTTGAGCATCTTGTCGTCGGCAACCTTTCCTTCAGGAATCTGCACCTTTCCTTCGTTGTCGACAATCGGGCCGGAGAAGACGTTGAATTCTTTCTTTTCCATCTTGGAGTAGACGGCGTTGATGTCTTCAACCACTGACTTGGGCGCATCAGGCGTAATGGCCGATAGACGCACCATGTGCATTTCGGCGCCGCCCCAAACAGGCTCAACCTTCCATTTGCCGTCGTAAAGCGCCTGAATCCGGTGGGCGTAATACTCATCCCAATGGTGTGTCACGGCACCGATCAGCTGCTTGGGAGCCGTCTTCGTCATGGCCGAGTGATAGCTGATCACCTTCACGCCCCGGCTTTCAGCCGTTGCGGGAACAGCCGTCGAATCGGTGTGGTGCGTGAGAATGTCGCAGCCCTGACCGATCAACGTGTTCGTGGCGTCCACTTCCTTACCCGGGTCATACCAGGTGTTGGTCCACACGACGGACACCTTCACGTCAGGATTAACGCTCTGCGCACCCAACGTGTAAGCGTTGATTCCCTGAAGCACCTCGGGAATCGGCATGGCGGCCACGTAACCCAAATGAGCGGTTTTGCTCATGGAAGCGGCGAGTTTGCCTGCGAGATAACGGGCCTGATAAAAGCGTGCGTTGTAGTTGCTGTAGTTGGCAGCGGTCTTGTATCCGGTGCAGTTTTCAAACTTTACGTCCGGAAACTCCTTGGCTACCTTGAGTGCCGGATTCATGTACGTGAAGCTCGTGGCAAAGATGATCTTGTTGCCTTGAGCTGCCAGATCACGAATGACTCGCTCGGCGTCCACCGTATTGGTGACGTTGTCGACCACTTGAGTCCTGATCTTGTCACCGTACTTCTGCTCAATGAGCATACGGGCTTCTTCGTGCTGCTTGGACCAACCTTCATCGGCGCGCGGGCTCGGATAGACCCAGGCGGCCTTGAGCGGTTCGGTGGAGGCAACGGCCTTTTCGGCCTTCTTGTCGGTGGTGGTGTCTTCTCCGCATCCGGCCAGCAACAGGCAGGAGGCGGCGGCCATCGTCAGGGCAATTTTCTGGAAAGCCATAGTTGTTTATTTTTGTGGAAGCACGAGCAACTTTTCAGACGCAAAAAAGCCACCGCCGGCCCCGGTTGCTCGCCTTTTCGGGACCATGATCGGCGGCTCAATCAAAAAAATCAGTTTCTCGGATGAAACGTCTTGCCAAGGCTTGCCGGCACGTTGAGCGCAATCCACTTCGGGTTGCGGCTGATGAGGATCAGCACGAGAATGGTCGCCAGATACGGCGTCATCGACATGATCTGCGAGGGAATCTCAATGCCCATCGCCTGCATATTGAACTGCAGCATTGTCACGCCGCCGAAAAGATAGGCGCCGAGCACCACGCGAAGCGGACGCCAGGTGGCGAAGGTGACAAGCGCAAGCGCAATCCAACCGCGCCCCGCCGTCATGCCTTCAGCCCACAGAGGCGTGTAGACAAGCGACAGATAGGCACCGGCCAGACCCGACATGAAGCCACCGAAGAGCACTGCCCAGAAACGGATGACACGCACGTTGTAGCCCAGGGCGTAAGCCGAGCTCGGCGATTCTCCCACTGCACGCAGCATCAGGCCGGGGCGCGACTTGTAGAGAAACCAGCCCACGGCGGCCAGGCCGATCAGGGAGAGATACACAAGGCAGTGCGATGAAAAGAATGCATCGCCCAAGAACAGAATCGATTCAAGACCGGGAATGCCCGTGGGCGCGCGGCTCGGCAACGCCATGCCCTGCAGAGGCTGGCCCACGAAAGCCGAAAGACCGGCGCCGAAAAGCGAGAGCGCCAAACCGGCTGCGTACTGATTGGCGTAGAGTCCAAGCGTGAAAAAGCCAAAGAGCGCGGCCATCACGAGGCCTGCCAGGGCACCGGCCAGGAAACCGAGCGCGAAGCTGCCCGTGGCGTAGGTTACGCCGAAACCGGTCACCGCGCCCATGAGCATCATGCCTTCGACACCCAGGTTGAGAACGCCGCTTTTTTCGTGAATGAGAATGCCGATGGCGGCAATCAGCAGGGGCGTACCCGCATTCAACGTCGCAGCAATGACAGAAGCAATCACACCAGCATCCATGATTAAGCCTCCTTGCTCAGCTTGCGTTCGGTAAAGCCCTGCCAGACAGGCTTAAAGTAGATGA
>ERZ791923.3946-NODE-3946-length-10596-cov-2.117446_pt1 | contig 10596 bp, 7 predicted proteins | sample MGYA00510133_ERZ791923 | MGnify/ENA primary metagenome ERZ791923 (study PRJEB30046, sample SAMN00792106) | human gut metagenome | study: EMG produced TPA metagenomics assembly of the A metagenome-wide association study of gut microbiota in type 2... | reverse complement strand
CGGAACGGTTGAACACGTCCTCCTGCATGAAGGTGACCTGCGGCGGAAAGGCGGTCTCCGTGGTCTGGATGTCGCAGCCCAGCACGAGCCCGCGCTGGCCCACCTTTTCGGCAGCACCCAGCGACCACGAGCCCGGAGCCGCGCCCAGATCCAGAACGCGCATCCCCTGGCGGAAGAGCTTGAACTTCGCGTCCAGTTCCTTGAGCTTGTACACGGAACGGGCCGGATAATTCTCGCGCTTGGCCTTGAGAAAATAATGATCCCGATATTCCTTCATAGTGACACCAGCGGGCTTCTATAGCGTTTTTTTTCGCGGTAGCCAAGCCCCACAGGGGCGGCCCGGCCGATTTTTTTCAGGGGATGGACGGAAGGAGAGGACCCGGGGATGCCCCTCTATCCTGGCGGGCAGGGCGTTGCTATGCCAGCCTGATTCGGAGCGGCCTTGCTTTCCCGCAGGCGTTCCGGGAAAGCTGGAGCTCGCCTGCCTGCATACCAAGGAGAAAACGCTCTGGAGACAACCGGAGCGAGCGGCGGACATGACGACCTCCCCATCCTGGCGGTCACTGGTGCAAGCATGTCATCCTGCTTGCCGGAGCCGGATTCATAGCTGACCGGCCCTTGCATGCCACGGATATCAGGCCACTCTCTCCTGACCGACGGGTGGCCTGTACACAAAAAAGACTTGACCGCGGCAAGTGAATGGCATACATACCTCGCTACGCCGCGTTGTGGCGTCCATGTGGGGAAGTAGCTCAGCTGGGAGAGCATCGCCTTCGCAAGGCGGGGGTCGGGAGTTCAAGTCTCCTCTTCTCCACCACAAGGAAAACTAGGGGTTACGGTTCTGGACTGTGACCCCTTTTTTATTGCCCAAGATTACTATATAAAAAGCAGACATGCCCCTGGCATACCTGTCCCCTTGACCAGAGGTATCTAGATTTATTCGATATTTATTAATATAGGACATAAACCACTTAATGCAGAACCATCATCATTTCCACCTGTACAGATATCCGTATCAGGCTGTGTGAAGCACCTTCTCGTGAAGTGTACAACATAGCACTTTAAAAAGATCTTTTTTGTTCTGCACTTCAACTCTGACGCCTGTTCAGATTGAAACGAGCCGTCCATGGATATTCAAGAAAAACTGCTCATCCGCGATATTCGCCGTATCCTGCATGTTTTGCCTTCCCAAGTACGCTGGCGGGTCTATGGACTGCTTTTCCTTATGTTCGTACTTGCGTTCTTTGAAGTCATCTCTATTTTTTCCATGTCTCTGATGGCCATGAGTATCGCTGCGCCACAGGTCATCCTCTCGCACAAGATCGTCCAGGAAATTTTTCAGTTCCTGCCTGCTCTCGGCCAGTTTTGCAGCGACCTGCGCTACTTCACCTTTCTTACTGCCTGTCTCGTCGTGGGCTGTACGGCCATCAAGAATGCCCTCTCGGCTCTGGTAGGCTGGAAAAGCGCCGTACTGGGTGAAGATATCGCCTTCAGCACGGGCAGTTCCATCATGCGTCACTTTCTGTACAGTGATTATATGGAACATATGGCGGGCAACAGCATGGCGATGTTCCAGGCCCTGAGCTGGAAAAACATGTTGGGACAATATGTCGTCAACATCCTCAACGTCTATACCTATGCCATCACGGCTGTAGCCCTGTTCCTGACGCTCATCTCTGCTACACCGGGCGTCATCCTGCTCTGCCTGTTCATCACGGGACTGATCACGACATCCATCTATCGCGGTATGAAGTCCGCTATTGACCGTTCCGGCAAGATCTCGGCGGATAGCGCACATCAGGAGAACAGCACGGCCATGGTTGCCATGAACGGTATCCGAGATGTCCTCATCTACCGACAACAGCCGGTCTTTTTCAAATCCTATCAAGATGCCTGCCGTAAAGGGAAAAATGCCCGCTCGTTCCTGACGATCGCCCCCCCCATTCCTTCTTGGATCCTGGAGGTCTGCGGGTTTCTCGTGATCCCCAGCACCATCTGGCTTCTTATCACTACAGATGATGCCAGCATGCCGACCATTGCCGGGGTGATCACCGTCGTCATGCTGGCGGCATGGCGTGTGCTCCCGCTGCTCAACCGCTCGCGGGGCTGTCTTGTGACGCTGCGCGGCCTGCGCGTCATGGCCATGAACTGTCTGGAACGTCTGGAGACCATCCAGCAGCGGGCCCTGGCCTCCCCTCCGGAGCCCGATCCCTCGTTCCGCTTCACGCGGGACATCACCCTGGATGACGTGGGTTTCCGCTATCCGGGTGCCCAGCAGGACAGTCTTTCCCAGCTGGCCTTCTCCATCCATAAGGGCGAACAGCTGGGCATCGTGGGACCCTCCGGTGCCGGCAAATCTACTCTGGTGGGCCTGCTGTGCGGCCTGTTGCCCATGAGCAGCGGCACATTGCGTGTGGACGGCAGGGAGCTTTCGCCGGAAGAGCGGGCCGCCTATATCCGCAGCATCGGCTATGTGCCCCAGTCCCCCTATATCTTGCAGGGGACTGTGGCAGCGAACGTGGCTTTCAGCCAATGGGGCAAGCCCTACGATGCGGAAAAGGTGGCCCGGGCCTGCCGTATGGCGGCTCTGGACCTTGTGGAGCATGACCCGAGAGGTATAGAGTACCCTATCGGGGAGCGGGGCGCAGGGCTTTCCGGTGGCCAGGCGCAGCGTGTGTCCATCGCACGGGCTTTATATGCCGCGCCTGATATCCTGATCCTGGACGAGTCCACCAGTGCGCTTGACCTGGGGACAGAAAGCGCCATCATGGAGACCATCGCAGCCCTCAAAGGCCAATTGACCATCGTCATCATTGCTCACCGTTTAAGCACCGTGGAACACTGTGACAGGCTGATTTGGATGGAGAAGGGCAGAATATGCCGCATTGGTACCCCGCAGGAGATTCTACCGGAGTATATGAAGTCATTCGAAACACAACGGGAACAGCAATGAAGATATTTCTCACAGGCGGTACCGGACAAGTTGGATTTGAACTGCATCGCAGCCTTTCCCTGTGGGGGAAGGTCCTGGCACCAACACGCCAGGAGCTCGACCTCTCCGATATGTCCGCAGTGAACCACTGGCTGGAGATGCATGTCCCGGACTGTATCGTCAACGCGGCAGCCTATACAGCAGTGGACAAGGCGGAAGCTGACATGCAGACAGCCTTGTGCATCAATCGGGATCTGCCGTGTGTATTGGCACAGTATGCGGCAAGGCATGCCATCCGGATCTTCCACTACTCCACCGATTATGTCTATGACGGCAGCGGCCACGACGCCCGCAATGAAGAGGCTCCAACCGGGCCTCTCAATGTCTACGGCCGAAGCAAGCTTGCTGGAGACCAGGCAATCATGGACAGCGGCGCATCCTACGTCATTTTCAGGACATCCTGGGTCTACGCCGCCCGCGGGAACAATTTTCTCAAGACCATGTTGCGCCTGGGCGGGCAGCGTGACCATTTATCCATCGTGGCAGACCAGATCGGTGCCCCCACCTCTGCCCGCCTCCTGGCCGATATCACAAGTATTGCACTGGCGCGGCGAGATGTTCCTTCCGGTATTTATCATGCTGTCTGTCGTGGCGAAACAAGCTGGCACGGTTTCGCCTGCCGGATATTCGATACAGCCCGTCGCATGGGATATGCATTACGCCTCCAAAATGACGCTGTACAAGCCATCACGACTGAAGAATATGGTGCCCCCGCTCCGCGTCCGCTGAATTCACGCCTGTCTGTGGACAAGTTGGAAAAAACATTGGAGATCAAACTGCCTCACTGGCAAGAAGCTCTCTCTCTGACTATGGCAGAACTTGCCCTTTCTCCCCTGCAACAATAACCGGCACATCGATGTGCATTAGATGTCCCATGAGCAAGACTATCCTCATCACCGGCGGCGCCGGTTTTATTGGTTCCTGTTATGTCCTCCAGGCCCGGCAACGGGGTGAACGCGTCATCAATCTGGACAAGCTGACCTATGCCGGCAATCCGGAGAATCTGGCGGAACTGGCACAAGATAAGGACTACATTTTCGTTCAGGGCGATATCGGCAATGCCGAACTGGTGCGTTGGCTGCTGCAGACCTATTGTCCTGATGCAATATTGAATTTTGCCGCTGAAAGCCATGTCGATCGCTCCATCGTGGATCCTGAAGCTTTTGTACGCACCAACCTCCTGGGGACAGCGAGCCTGCTGCGGGTCGTCTCGCAGTGGTGGAAAGAGCTGGAGACAGACAAAAAACAGGCTTTTCGCTTCCTGCACGTCTCGACAGATGAAGTCTTCGGTACGCTCAGGGAGGGGGACCCCGCTTTTTCTGAAACGACGCCGTACAGCCCCAATAGTCCCTATTCGGCCTCCAAAGCTGCCAGCGATCATCTGGTGCGGGCTTTCCATGAGACCTACGGCCTGCCGGTACTGCTGACCAACTGCTCCAACAATTATGGCCCGCGTCAGTTCCCGGAAAAACTGATCCCGCTCATGATCCTCAATGCGCTGGAAGGGAAAAAACTGCCTGTCTATGGTACAGGGAGCAATATCCGCGACTGGTTGCATGTGGAAGACCACTGCCAGGCCATCGCCCGCGTCCTGGAAGCCGGCCGCATCGGTGAAAGTTATAATATTGGTGGCCGCTCGGAAAAGACCAATCTGGATGTAGTGCGCAGCCTTTGCGCTCTACTGGACGAACTTGTTCCCAGCTCACGAGGAGGCTATGCCGACCTAATCACGTTCGTGACGGACAGGCCCGGCCACGACTTCCGTTATGCCATCGATTGCAGCAAGATCGAAAAGGAACTAGGCTGGGTCCCGAAACATGATTTCACCTCCGGCCTGCGTGAGACCGTGCGCTGGTATCTGGAACATGGCCAGTGGGTAGAGAACGTACGTAGCGGCGCCTACCAAGACTGGATCACGTGCAATTACGCAGGGCGATAGACCGCCTTTCTTCCCAGTTATCCATCAGGAGAGCATATATGGCCTCATGGAAAGGTATCCTGTTGGCAGGCGGCTCCGGCACCCGTCTGTATCCGCTGACCCTCAGCGTCAGCAAGCAGCTCATGCCCATTTATGACAAGCCCATGATCTACTATCCCCTGGCCACCTTGATGATGGCTGGTATCCGGGATATCTGTCTCATCTCCACACCGGAGCACCTGCCCCTGTACGAAGCCCTGCTCCATGACGGACAGCAGTGGGGGTGCTCCATAAAATATGTGATCCAACCCCGACCGGAAGGCCTGGCGCAGGCCTTCCTGCTGACCGAGGAGCACATAACAGGCTGCAATACCTGCCTAGTACTGGGCGACAATGTCTTTTTCGGCCACGGCCTGCCAGCCCTGACCCATGCGGCCATGGCCCGCGAACAGGGGGCAACCATTTTTGGTTACCATGTCAGCGACCCGCAACGCTATGGCGTCGTCGAGTTCGACAAGGACCGCCGTGTGGTCAGTATCGAGGAAAAGCCGGAGCATCCCCGTTCCAACTTTGCTGTGACCGGCCTGTATTTTTACGATGCTTCCGTGCTGGACATCGCCAAACAGATACGGCCTTCCTCACGCGGCGAGTTGGAGATCACGGATGTCAACAATGCCTATCTGCGCCGCGGAGACCTGCATGTGGAACTGATGGGACGTGGTATCGCCTGGTTGGATACCGGGACCCATGATTCTCTTATGGATGCCGGGGCCTTCGTGCAGGCCGTGGAACAGCGTCAGGGCCTGAAGATCGCCTGTCTGGAAGAGATCGCCTGGCGTAATGGCTGGATCTCGGCCGACGATGTGCGGAATCTGGCCAAGCCACTGGCCAAGACCGCGTACGGTCAATACCTTCGAGAACTTGTGGATACGGGGATAGGACAATGGAAGTAGTGCGGACCCACATCGACGGTGTGCTGCTCATTAAACCCAAAGTCTGGGGTGATGCACGCGGCTATTTCGTGGAGACCTGGCAACAGGAACGCTATGCCGAAATCGGCATCGATCTGCCCTTCGTGCAGGATAACCACTCCCGCTCCTCCTATGGCGTGCTGCGCGGCCTGCACTTCCAAAAGACCCGGCCGCAGGGAAAGCTGGTCTCTGTCTCTTTGGGCAGCGTCTTTGACGTGGCGGTGGACATCCGCCGCAATTCGCCCACGTTCGGCCAGTGGTACGGCGTGGAACTGACCCGGGAAAACCAGTGGCAGCTCTGGATCGCTCCTGGTCTGGCCCATGGCTTTGTAGTCACCAGCGAGATCGCCCACTTTCATTACAAATGTACGGACTATTACTGCCCCTGGGATGAAGGCTCCTACCGCTGGAATGATCCGACCTTCAAGGTAGTATGGCCTGTAGAAAATCCTGTATTTTCTGGAATGAATAAAAAAATTTCATGGTATATAGAGCGCTTTTTCCATGAGCTACGAACTGAAGGAATTAAAAGCGCTATCTATAAAAGCTACAATTGTTGTAGTAATAACATCTTTTCACACCTTGATTTTTCTGCCCCTAAATCCCGGCGTATATCCCTTTTACGCACTCTCTCTATTTTCCCTTCCCAAGCTTGCCGGAAAGCACACTGCCTTATTGGCCACTATCTGGAAGAACCATGCTCACTGAATGGCGCATATACCATCCCATACGGAAATGAGAAGAATTTTGCTAACAGTGAAGTGGCTCTATTAGCTCATTGGGATCCTGAAAATATCGTCGACCCCTATGTCCTGTACATGGCACGCCATCTCAAACAGCTAGGGAAACAAGTCATCCTTTGCTCTGCTGCTCCGCTGACAACCCTGCCGCAAGAGACTGATATTTTCGATGCTATCGTCTGCCGAACCTGTGCGGGCTATGATTTCACCAGCTGGAAAGCTGCGTTTGAAGCCTTCCCTTCACTCTATGAGGCCAAAGAAGTCACACTCTGCAATGATAGTGTATTTGCGCCTATTGGATCTTATGCACCTGTCTATCAAGCGATGGCTTCCATTCCTTGCGACTTCTGGGGCATAACATTTTCATATGAAGTCATGCCTCATATGCAGAGTTTTTATCTAGTTCTCAGGAAAAAGACTTTACAGCATCCGGCTTTCAAAAAGTTCATTTTAGCCGTTGCAGCCGATAACAATAGGGATATCGCTGTTGGCTATGAAGTCAGATTTTCCCTCTGGCTCGAACTCCATGGGCTTACGGCTGGCTGCTATCGGCCCTACACCCTGCACACAAGGATTGCAGCTAATCCAACCATTCGATGGAAAAAATGTCTGCGGGACGGCATCCCCCTCCTGAAACGAGATTTGTTTAAAGCAAAAGGATATATTTCTGCACTCCCTGCCTGGCAGGGTGAAGTAGAAACCTACCACTATCCTGCCCACCTCATCAGTAATTATTTTCACAGAATCGGTCTGGATATTTCTGCCGTCCTCTGTCCCGGCAAACGAAGCAGGACATGGCCTCCCAGTGTTTTTGCCCGTTACAAGCCCCTGCAACTGCCTCAAAAAGAATCACGAGAAGATGTGCTGCGGACTGCCGCTATCATTCATTGCTATTATCCAGAATTTCTCCCTATTCTTTTGGAATATCTGAAAAACCTTCCTTCAGCGACGCATATTTATATTTCGACAGATACAGAAGAAAAACGTGTGGCCATCCAGCAACAGATGGCTCCCATGGGTTTTTCCAAAACAGAGATTCGGATATGCCCCAACAAAGGGTGGGACATCGCTCCCTTCTTGGCAGGTTTTGCAGATATCATCCCAAACTATGATCTAATATGTAAAGTCCATGTAAAAGCATCAACTCATATGTCAAAAGAAAAGTCTGCCTATTGGCGTATGATGCTTTATGGATCACTTTTAGACAATAAGAAGCATGTCAAAAAAATTATAAGGCTTTTTGAAGATAGACCTGAACTCGGCATGATCGCCTCTCCGAGTCTTCCCTATTGTCGAGTCGATATAGGTATGAATAAAAAGCAACTGATACCGTTGCTTCGAAAGATGGGAATAGAGATTCCATCAAATGAAGCTATTGACTTTCCAGTCGGCTCCATGTTCTGGGCCCGAAGTGCTGCCTTGCAGCCCTTGCTTGACCTGCGACTGGGCTTTGAGGACTTTGAAGATACCAACCCACAACAACGAGATGGGACATTGGCCCATGCCATTGAGCGCAGCTTTTTATTCAGCTGCTGCAAGGCAGGATATTATTGGGGAAGAATATAGTTAGGATATAGACATGAAAATTTTATTTACTGCGATTTTCCTTGATGGTTTTCATGGGTCAGTAATTCATATTAAGGAGCTTGCAGAATACTACATTCATAGTAAAAAAGATCAATTTCAAGTCGAAGTTGCTACACTTTTTGTCGCTCCTGAAGTATATTTATTTTATCAAAAATCAGGAATAAAAGTAACACTAATCCAAGAGATTAATACAAATATTAAATACGATATAGTATTTGCCTATCATTTTCCCACAATAGACAATCTTCTCCGAAGAGGATTAAAATGCGAAAAGCTTGTACTCAACAGTTTGTCCAGCTTTGAACTACTAGAAATATTTCCAAGTTATTGGAATGAGGCATCCCTGCTTGTAGTTATGAGTGAAGAGACTCGTCAAACTCACCACCAAAAATATAATATCCCTCTAGAAAAAATGCTTGTATTTGAAAACAGCATTCCAGATATTTATATTGACTATAAATCATCTAAAGAACATCCGAAAAGAACTCCAAAACGAATCGCTGTTGTATCAAACCATGTTCCCCCTGAAATGAGGCAAATGGCCCAAATTGCTCCATCAGAATTAGCAATCGATTTTTTTGGTATAGGACAAAAAAACTATACTCCAATAGAGCCAGAGATTCTCGACCGATATGATATCATCATATCTATTGGAAAAACTATACAATACGCCATAGGGCTTGGGATACCTGCCTTTGAATATGATCACTTTGGGGGCAATGGGTATATCACACTCTCTAATTTCGATCACGAAGCTACCTATAATTTTTCGGGACGTCCCCAGCGACGCAAGCTATCTCCACATGACTTGCTTGATGAAATTACTTCAGGTTATCCAGAAGCCTATAAGCAGAGTTCCCAGCTTAAAGAGATCGGGATATCCAGATTTTTGCTCTCCTCAAAAGCAGATAACTTAATAGAATCGGTAAAAAATTCTCCTGCATTTAATGGAAAACTTGATAATTACATATTATCAATCGATCATGGTGTATCCTTTTCTCAATGGCTGTCACATTATAAGCATCTTGCAGAATCATCCTCCAAGAGGACAACCTATTGCGAAAAAATCATCAATAAAATCAGAGTAATATTAAAGAGGTGCTTCCATGTTTTTAAGTTGTTCGTATAATTTCTTTAATGGAGAAGAACATCTTATACCTTCTCTAAAAAGCGTCAGAAACAATATCGATTACATTACACTTGTATATCAGCTCAAATCAAATAAAGGAGCTCCTATTTCAAAAGAGGCTTTGGAAGCTATTTCTTACGCAAAATATAATAAACTAATAGACAAAATTCATATCTACACCCCAGATTTTTCTATATCACCACAAGAAAATGAGAGAAATAAAAGAATAATTGGACTTGAACTAGCTAAAAGTAAAGGATGTACACATTTTTTCAGCATAGATGCAGATGAGTTTTACTACGGTCATGAATTAAAATTTGCAAAAGATTTTATAGAAAAAAATAAAATTGAAAAGACATTTTGCCATTCGTACATGCATTTAAAGTCGCCTCGCTATCGTTGCCTTGATACTACAAATATCTGTTTTATCAATAAAATTAATAAGAACAGTCAAATCGGAAATTTTCCATGCACTATCCCCTATGTAGACCCGACGCGAATCATATATACAAAGCAAGGATTTATATCGAGATTATTCAAAAAAGATGTTTATTTATTTTCAACAGACCAAATAGCAATGTACCATATGAACTTTGTTAGAGCTGACAATTTAAAAAGTAAATTAAATAATACATCTACAAATGATACAGACTTCCTTGTAACAATTAAGAATAATGTAGAAAATTGGAAACCAGGAGATATTTTTTCTTTTCCAGGAAAAGGCGAATTTTGTTTTTCAAAGGTTAAAAATGATTTCAACACCTTTGATAATTATAGCATATGAAGTATATGGTAAATAAGTCTTTATTAAAACGCCTCTGGCAACACAGTCCCTCCTGGTTCCGGGAACTTGTCATCACGGTGCTTTCCTGGCGTATCGGTCCGCATGATCCCCAGGCTCCTGAGCAGCCGCTTTATGTGCTGGGCGCTTTTGCCAGCAGCTCCGGTCTTGCGGAAGGGGCCCGCCTGTATGCGCAGGCACGCCGACGTGAAGGGAAAGAAGTCATCTGCCTGGACATCACTCATGCCATGCAGCAACGGGCCGATTTTCCCCAGGGCCTGGAGGACGTCATTGCCTTTGACGACCGACAGCAACTGACGCGCCCTGGTGCCGTGGTCATCCATGCCAATCCTCCGCAATTCCAGCTGGCCCTGCTGCGGCTGGGCAAGAATTTCCTGCATAACAAACGCATCATCGGCTATTGGGCATGGGAGGGGGAGACCTTGCCGTCGATCTGGATTCAGGGACTCCGTCTCCT
>ERZ791923.3926-NODE-3926-length-10667-cov-3.312194_pt1 | contig 10667 bp, 7 predicted proteins | sample MGYA00510133_ERZ791923 | MGnify/ENA primary metagenome ERZ791923 (study PRJEB30046, sample SAMN00792106) | human gut metagenome | study: EMG produced TPA metagenomics assembly of the A metagenome-wide association study of gut microbiota in type 2... | reverse complement strand
CATCCACCGAAGCCACCCTCGCCGAAACGCAGGGCACGCTTGCTGACCGCGAAACCGAACTGTCCGCCACAAAGGACACCCTCGCGTCCACCGAAGCCACCCTCGCCGAAACGCAGACTGCCCTGAACAGCCGCGACACCACGCTGGCATCCACGAAGGACACGCTGGTGATCACCCAGACCAAACTGGCGGCAGTGAAGGACACGCTGTCCACCACGCAGAACGAACTGGACACGCTGAAAGCATCCCTGCCGGCAAAGGAATATGAACTGGAGAACACGAAGGAAGCGCTCGCCGCGACGGAAGCTGATCTGTCGGAGACGAAGAACACGCTGACTGCCGCGCAGACGGAGCTGTCCGACACGAAAACCAGCCTGTCCGCCACCGAAAACGAGCTGTCCGCGACGAAGGACACCCTCGCCGCCGCCACGACGGTATTGTCCGACACCAAGGCGGCGCTGACCGCCACCGAAGCCGAGCTCACGACGACGAAAGACACCCTGACCGCAAAGGAAGCCGAACTCACGACGACGAAGGACACCCTGACCGCAAAGGAAGCCGAACTCACCGCGACGAAGGACAGTCTGACCGCGAAGGAATCCGAACTCGCCGCGACGAAGGACAGCCTGACCGCGAAGGAAGCCGAACTCACCGCGACGAAGGACAGTCTGACCGCGAAGGAAGCCGAACTCTCCGCAACGAAGGACAGCCTGACCGCCGCGGAAAACGAACTTGCCGCGACGAAGGACAGCCTGACCGCCGCCACGACGGAGCTGGAAGCCACCAAGGCAACCCTTGCCGCGGCAGAGGCGGAATTGACGACGACGCAAGAAACCCTCGCCGACGCGCAGGCGATTCTGGCGGCATCGAACGAATCGCTGAGCTTCGCGAAGCTGAACCCGGCGACGCGCGGCACTGACCCCGGCATCGCGCCCTCCCCGATGGCAAGCGCGGTTCGCGACCCGTCGGAAGCCGTCGCGTTCCTGCTTGTGACGGTCGGCACAAAGACATACGAGCCGATTCCGCTGCTGGAGGACGGGTACTACCGGCTGATTCACGGCGTGTGCGTGAACATCATCCACGTCACGGAGACGAGCATCGAGATGACCGACGCCAGCTGCGCCGACCACGACTGCATCGCGCAGGGCATCGTGACGCTGGAGAACAAGGACACGCGCGAAGGCGGCGGCTACATCATCTGCCAGCAGAACTTTGTGACGCTGCGGCTCTGCACCCGCGCGGAGCTGGAAGCGGAAGGCATTGTGCTGCAATAATCGAGGATTTGACCGGGGGCGGCGCGGGCTGCCTCCGGTTTTTTGCATAATCAGAAATATCCCCAAGGAGGAAAACGCCCATGCTGACGTATCATCCGACCACCGAAGCCGAGAAGGAAGCCATCTGCGCGTGGCAGTACCCCGGCGAATACGCGATGTACAACAATCCGCCGTATGCCGAGCAGAAGAAGCACGGATACGGTTTCGCGAATCCGGCAAACAATTTCTATTCCTTTTACGATGGCGAAACGCTGGTGGGCTTCGTGAACCTGTCCGATGAGGGCGGCGAGGTGTTTTTCGGCATCGGGGCGCATCCCGACCACTGCGGACAGGGGTACGGCACGCAGATGACGGCGCTGGCGTGGGATTTATCCCAGCGGCTGTATCCGGGCAAGCCGATGTATCTGGAAGTGCGGACGTGGAACACGCGCGCCGTTCGCTGCTACGAGAAGGCAGGATTCCGGGTGGTGGGCGAGCCGGTGAAGCGGGTGACGCTCAGCGGAGAAGGGACGTTTTACCATATGGTGAGGGAGGTGGCGGGATGATTCCACGCATCAAGAGCGTGACCCCGCTGCCGGACTACTGCCTGTCCGTGTCCTTCGACGACGGGCGGCGCGTGCGGTACGACGTGAAGGAGGATTTTGCCCTGCCCGGCTACGGCGTTTTGCGGGATGTACACGGGCTGTTCCAGCAGGTGCAGCTGGACGAAAGCCGGACGTGCGTATTCTGGAACGAAGATGTCGATTTGCCGAGCGACACCCTCTACGAGTACGGCAAGCCGATGTAACCACAGCCGCCTTTCGGGGCGGCTTTTTGTTTTCCACCGCTGAACGCCGCCTAAAATCTCTATGAATATGTAAAATTCAGTTGAAAACAAGCGCAAAGTGTGGTAAAGTAGGTATGTATGCGATTTTTCCCCGCACAGGCGGAATTCTGCTGCATTGCGGCACGCTCGGAGGAAACGAACCACCATGACGATTATGAATGTCTTATCCCTGTTCGGCGGACTGGGGCTGTTCCTGTTCGGAATGCAGCTGATGGGCGAAGCGCTGGAAAAAGCGGCGGGTACACGGCTGAAAAAGCTGCTGGGCATGGTCACGGGCAACCGCTTCCTCGCCATGCTCGCGGGCATCACCATCACGGCGGTGGTGCAGTCCTCCTCCGCGACGACGGTCATGGTCGTCGGCTTCGTCAACGCGGGGCTGATGTCCCTGACGCAGGCGGTCGGCGTGATTATGGGCGCAAACATCGGCACAACGGTCACGTCGCTGCTGCTGTCGGTGCAGATTGACTTTGCCGCCATCTTCACGTTTCTGGGGCTGATTCTCTCGAATCTTCCCGACAAGTACAGAACCGCCAAGCAGTTCGGCACCATCACGATGGGCTTGGGCATCCTGTTCATCGGCATGAACACCATGTCCGGCGCGATGGAGCCGCTGCGGACGTGGGAGGGCTTCCAGACGGCGATGGCGTCCATCAACAACCCGATTCTGGGCGTGCTGATTGGCGCGGGCATCACCGCCGTCCTGCAATCCTCCGCCGCCAGCATCGGCATCCTGCAAACGCTCGTCGCGCAGGGGCTGATTGGGCTGGACAGCGCCATCTTCATCCTCTTCGGGCAGAATATCGGCACTTGCGTCACGGCGCTGCTGGCGTGCGCGGGCACAAACTCCACCGCCAAGCGCGCGGCGACGGTGCACCTGCTCTTCAACGTCATCGGCACAGTGATTTTCGTCATCATCGCCTGCTGCCTGCCGCTGGCAAGCTGGGTCGAGATGCTCTCCCCCGGCAATCTCAAGCTGCAAATCGCCATTGTCCACATTCTCTTCAACGTCACGACGACGGCGCTGCTGCTGCCCGCCGCAAGCTGGCTGGAGAAGCTCGCTTGCCTGATCATCAAGGACGACGGCTCGACCGCCGAGGAAATGAAGCTGCTCTACTTTGACGCGCGTATGCTCAAAACGCCCCCGATTGCCGTGGCGCAGCTGTTCAACGAGGTGCAGCGCATGGGAAGCATCGCGATGGGCAACTTCCAGCGCGCAATGGAGTGCTTCAACGAGTGGGACGAGAAGAAGTCCGAAGAGCTGGCACGGAACGAGGACGTGCTGGACTACCTGAACCGCGAAATCACCGATTCGCTGGTGGAAGTGAAGGGGCTTGACCTGTCCGAGAAGGACACGAAGCTGGTCGGCTCGCTCTTCCACGTCGTCAACGACATGGAGCGCATTGGCGACCACAGCCAGAACATTATGGAATCGGCGCAGCTGAAGAATCAGGACGAGGTGAAATTCTCGCCCAAGGCGGTACAGGAGCTGGAAAGCCTGTCGAACCTTGTGCGCGCGCAGATGCAGCGCTCGCTGGACATGTTCAAGGCGCAGGTAACGGACGACACGCTGCTGGGCGAAGTGGAGGGCGTGGAGGACGAAATCGACACGACGACCGAAGCCCTCCGCAGCCACCACATGGATCGCTTGAAGAACCACAAGTGTTCCGCGAAGAACGGCATGATTTATCTGGACATGCTGACGAACCTCGAACGTATTGGCGACCACGCGGAGAATATCGCCACGTCCGCGAAATCCGCAACGGGGATTTGATTTGCACATAAAAACCTCGCGACAGATGATGCCGCGAGGTTTTTTGGTTCTATTGATTATTCGCCGATTTCCGCGTAAATCATTTCCACATGATTCTGGCATTCCTTCGCGAACGTCGCCGCATCAAACGCGCCGTTCAGATAGCGCTGCACCAACACCTGAAGCGCGTCATCATACGTCAGCGGCGAGCCTTCCGAAACATACAGATATTGCGCCATCTCATGATAATACGCAATATCCTCCGGTGACGATAGATAACGCCGTGTTTCCAGATTTGCATACTTTTCCTTTAGCTCAAGCAGTTTGTCCTCATCCGCGCATTCTCGATCCGTTTTCTGTTCCAGTTGGGCGATTTGCGCCGCCGTTTCTTCCATCTGCGTAACAACTGTTGGATTTTCAATCGGTTCTGTCAGGTTTTCATAGACAAAATAACTGCCGTCATCAGGATGCGTCGCGCAATACTCCAAAAACTGAATCGCCGCTTCCTTGTTTTTTGCATACGGGTTCACCACGCCGATGGTTACATAAGTCTCCACCGCACTGTTCTGATCCGGGAAAATGCGCGGCACGAATTGAATCATCTGCGACGGGGCGGACGAAGCACCCGGAATCATGAAAATATTTTCAAATGCCATGCGCGGCTCTTCTTCCGCGGGCAGTTCGTCCTTGATGCGCTGGACGTAATGCAGAAACGTTTCGTCCGTAAAGTCCAGCCTGCGTCCCTCCTGCAGGGAGGTCATGATGTAATACTTCATGAACAAGTCCATCATGCCCGACTGGGTGTATTCCTGCATCAGAAGCCCTGTCTCTTCCGGCAGAAGCCCTTCTTCCAGAATTTCGTTGCACACATCCAGCAGTTCGTCGAAGGTTTCGGGCGACTTCATTCCCCATTCGTCCAGATATTCCGTCAAGACCATCATGCCCATCGGGGAAGCATCTATTATCCAGCCCATCAGCGTATCGTCATCCGTGCAGACGGGGCGCAGAGCGGGATAGACATGCTGGAAAGCGTCCTGCAAAATCGCGCTGCCGGTTAGCGGCGCGTAGTATTTCATGTTTTTGAGGGTATATAAGCCGTCGTAAGCAGTGAAAACAAACAAATCAATGTCGGGATTCTTGATAACGTAGGCGGTCGAAATCGTGTCCATGATGTCTACGGACTTTTCGCAGGTGATGCTGATGCCGCTTTCCTGTTCAAATTGTTCCATTGTTTCCATCATCGCGTAGTAGTTGTTGGTGGCAATTGTCAGTGTTTTTTCTTCCGCACGGCTAACCGAAAGATTGCATCCCAGCAGGAAAATCAGCATTAGGGCAACATATTTTTTCATTTTGCTCATCCTTTCGCAAAAACAAGTAGGTGGAAGCGCCCTGTCAAAGGCGTTTCCGCACACATGGCATTTTACGGCGCAAATCCCACGTGGATTGTGCTTTCTGCATCTTCCGGAACAGATTTGTTCGTTCTGAAGCGCGCAGAATAACTAACGCCAGCCTTCACATATCCTGCATCTCGACTTTTCCTCATATAATAGATGGATTTCGTCCCAAGACTATTAATATAATACGCAGGTGTTACTTGCTTATCATTTGAATTATTTCTTACCCAGAAAACGAAGTATCCATCACCAGATGTCGAAAAAACCAGCACCGTCAGATAAGGCTCTGCGCTTTCAGAGCTTTTGGTTCCTGTTGCCGCAGTAACCGTTTTTCCAGGTCCTTTCACTGTCACAGCCAGTGCAGAAGATGCAAACGTGCAAGTTAAAATCAATGTAAGCATCAGTGCAATATATTTTTTCATATGCCTTTTCTCCTTAACTGTCGTTCGTATTCACTACAACCGTCCTCTTTACAATTAACCCATTGGCACCACCTCATTATTTTGCTTTCGTTGGTCGTTTTTTATTCCATTAGAACCATCTATAATATAACGCATATTTTCTATTTTGTCAATACTTAAAATCACGATTTTTAAAAAATATATTCACGCACAATTTCCACCAGCCCATCCGCCTCCTTCGGCGCGTACCTCGGCGAAATCGCGAGCGTCACGAAGTCATACGCCCCCGTCGCGCGGAAATCGCGGTAGTCGTCGTACACGCGGAAGGGCACGGTCGGCTCTGCGCCGTTTTTCGCGGCGAACATCTGCGCGGTCAGCGAATTGAGATGGATGTTGCCGTCCGCGTCAAGCAGCACTTGCGGAATGTCCGCCCGCGAACGCGGATTGCGCACGTTATCCAGCGACGAAATCCGCCGCATCGCCAGCGCGAACAGCAGGTAATTCGCCTCATCGAGCTTCTTCTGGGCATAGAAGGCGGCGTAATCCAGCCGCTTTGGGACGGGCATGGACAGGACGTTGAACAGCACGAAGTTCGGGCCGGGATAACCGATGCCGAGGTCGCTGTGCGCGTCAACGTGGGTGACATCGAAGGGGGCGGTCAGGCGTCCGGCGGCGATTTGCTCCTCCCAGAAGCGGAGCGCGCCGTCGTGCGTCTCGAAGATGCGGCCGGGCTTGGGCGCAGTGCTGGACAGGCCGCACTGGTTTTCGAGGAACGCGCGGACGGCGGATGCTTCCCACGGCTCATGTCCGGGGAGGGACGGGCGCTCGCCCAGTTCGGCAAGAGGGCAGCAATCAGCGAGGAAAAAGTCGAGGTCAATGTCGAGAACGCGCATGGTAATGCTTCTTTCTGCTGAAATCAGCGGGATTTCGGTTCTATTATACCCCATTCCCCCTCACGGCGCAAGGTCGATGATGCTGTTGTCGCTGCCGCCCTCGGCGAAGGAATCCGGCACTTGCCCGACGATGATGCTTTCCGCCATCGCCATCTGCGTGCTGGCCTGCACGTTTTTCGCGCCGGTCGGAATGACAATCTGCACGTTCGCAGTCAGGACGAGGGAAATGCGGTGGCGTGTCTGGTTGATGCCAGCGGTGGTGAAATCGGTGCTGAACGCCGCCTGCACCGAGCCGACAGGCAGAATCTGCACGGCGATGCCCGGCCCCGCGCCCGCCATCAGCGTCAGCCCGATGGCACTGCCCAGCGGCACGACGACGGTTTTCTGCCCCATGGCAGTCAATCTTTCCTGCGCAAGCAGGGACGCCTGCGCCGCCAAGCGGTTCATCTCCGGGGTATTCGCCTGAATCAGGCGCACTTGCCCTTGATCGTCCTTCTCGACGGTCATCAGGTCGGCGTAATGCACGCCGAGTCCGAGCATCTCCGAGGCAGCCTCATTGAGCGCCTGAATCGCCAGCGACCGCGCCGTCGCCTGCGAGAGCGTCAGCACGACGTCGGTCACGTTGCGCTCGACGCGGAGAATCAGCAGCGTCAGCAGCACAGGCAGCAGCCACAGTGCGCGTTTCCACCGCCGCCGGGGAGATTTTCGGCGCTTTGCAGGAATTTTCGCTTCTGATTCGTTGTTTGTCTGGGGCATGGTGCATCCTCCTTTCGTTGACCTGCCGTTGCAGGATGAGCGAATATGTGCTATAATATAGGATGCAATTTTGTTTGCTCTGCGGATTATGCTATTTTCGGATGAAAATGCGCCACGATAGCGCGGGTGAATCCGGAAATAGCACATTCCTTCATATTCCGCCGGGGCGCGCATTATGCCGCTTACGGCGCAAAGGGGCTGAAGCAGTGAAGAAACGCAGCAATTTCCCGGACTTTGTGCCGGAAAGCGACGATTTTGCCTATCAGGACGGTCATCCCGACGACCCGCAGGGCGATTCTCCTGACGAGTACGACCCGAACTGGGCGGACGACGACGACCCCGTGGAAGTTGCGGGGCAGGCGGACATGTTCGCGCACGAGGACTTCTGGAACGCTTCGGCGGATGATAGCGAAGCGCTGCCGGAGGAGGAAAAGGTCTACAAGCACTCCATTTTCAAGCCGGAGATGAAGAAGCCGAACTTCGTGCTGTCGATTGCCGTCAACGTCATCCGCATTTTCGCGGTGCTGGTGCTGGTGGCAGGGCTGGCGGCAGTCGGCGCGGTGGTCGGCATTGCGAAAGGGTACATGGAAACTGCCCCGACGCTTGACCTCGCCGCGATTGACGATCAGGCGCAAACCTCCTTCATCTACGACGCCAACGGCAACCTCATCACCGAATACAAAGGCTCGGAGAACCGCGTCATCGTGTCGATTCAGGCCATGCCGACATACCTCCAGCACGCTTTTATCGCCGTGGAGGACGCGCGCTTCTACACGCACAACGGCGTGGACATCAAGCGCATTATCGGCGCGTTCGTGTCGAACCTTTCCTCCTCCTCCACGCAGGGCGGCTCGACCATCACCCAGCAGCTGATTAAGAATACGCTCCTTTCCTCCGAGCAGAGCTACAAGCGCAAAATTCAGGAAGCGTACCTCGCCATGCAGCTGGAAACGCGCTACACAAAGGATCAGATTCTCGAAAGCTACCTGAACACCATCTACCTCGGCGAAAACTACTACGGCGTGTACACCGCCGCGCAGGGATATTTCGGCAAACCGCTGGGCGAACTGACGCTCCGCGAATGCGCCATGCTGGCGGGCACATGCAATTCGCCCTACTACTACAATCCGCGCCGGAATTTCTACACGCGGCAGAAGGAAGGCGTGGATTACCCCGCCATCACCAACGACCGCACTAACTACGTCCTGCGCTGCATGTACGAAAACCAGTACATCACCTACGAGCAGTATCAGGAGGCGCTTGACCCGGCGACCGCGCATGTGCTGGAGAAAGACCCGAACACGGCTACCGGCATGTACGCCTACGCGCACTACGTCGAATACGCGGTGGATGAGGTCATCGACATCCTGCTGCAGCTGAACAACCTTGAGGACACCTCCGCCAACCGCAACGCCATGGAAAACAAGCTGCGCACCGGCGGCTACCACGTCCAGCTCGCCATCGACACCTCCATTCAGTCCACTGTCGAGGATACGCTGGAAAACTGGACGAACTACCCCACCCTGCGCGACCCTGCGGACAAGGTCTACCGCACGCGCAATTCCGACGGCACATACGACGAAACGGTTGAGCCGCAGGCCGCCGCCGTCGTCGTGGACTACCACACGGGCGAAATCAAAGCCATTGTCGGCAGCCGCACGCGCCCGACGGCGATGAAGACCTTCAACCGCGCGGTGGATATGACCATGCCCGTCGGCTCGTCCATCAAGCCGATTGCCGTGTACGCCCCCGCGATTGAGCTTGGCGCATCCCCCGCGAGCATCGTGATGAACATGCCGCTGCCGATTTCCGGCTGGCGCGGGTCAAACGGGCAGGATTCATGGCCGCGCAACTACGGCGGCAGCTCCTACGCCGGCCCGGAGACGCTGCGCAAGGCGCTCGTCAACAGCCACAACACCGCCGCCGCGCAGGCGCTGATGACCCTTGTGGGCGTGGACAATTCCGTTGCCTTCCTGCACGCGATGGGCATTGACGATGCGCACATTGACGCAACGCCGTTCGGCTTGTCCCTCGGCTCCAGCGGCATTACGCCCATGCAGATGGCGGTTGCCTTCGGCGTGCTGGCGAACGGCGGCGTGTATCAGCAGCCCATCTCCGTCCTCGGCATTTCCGACAGCACGGGCAAAGTCATCTGGGACGGCCACCAGCAACAGGAGCGTCACCGCGTGTTCAGCGAATCCACGGCGTACATGGTGGTGGACATGCTCAAGCAGGCGGTTTCCTCCGGCACGGGCACAAACGCGAAAATCAAGGGGCAGACCGTCGCGGGCAAAACTGGCACGAACTCCGACCAGAAGGGCGTTTTCTTCGCCGGCATGACGGGCTACTACTCCTCCGCCCTGTGGGTTGGGCACGACAACTACAAGGCGCTGTCGTCGAAATCCACCGGCTCCCGCTCCGCCGCCCCGCTGTGGCAGAGCTACATGAGCAAGATTCATCAGGGGCTGTCCAACCGCGACATTCTGGAGGGCAGCGCCAGCGACTACGGCTTGGTGAAAGTGACGACGTGCGCGGTATCGGGGCAGCTTGCCACCGACGCTTGCCGCAGCGACGCGATGGGCTACGGGGTCGTGACGGACTACTGGAAAGCCGGCACAGAACCGACGGTTTCCTGCCAGATGCACACGACGCAGACGATTTGCTCCGTCAGCGGCTTGCTCGCCTCCCCCTACTGCCCGGACACGGTCACGCGCGGCGTGCTGACGATTCCCTCGGGACACCCGCTGGCCTCCTTCATCGGCACGGAATATGAGGATGTGCTGATTGAGTACCTCGGCAGCTACGCGGTCTTGGGCGCAAGCGGCACCTGCCCGTACCACACGAGCGCATCCAGCTCCGGCAGCAACACGATGGTGGAGAACACGCTGATTCCTGATGCGAAGATTCTGCTTTCGCAAGCCTACGCGCAATTGCAGAGCATGGACATTGTAAACGACGCGCAGCGCTACTCCGCGATTCAGTCCGCCATCACGAATCTGGAATACGTCATCTCCCTCCCCGCCCCGACAACGGCGGAAGTTGCGTCGGCAATGGGGCAGCTGACACAGGCGATGGCGGGTCTCTACTAATGGATACACAAACAAACACGGCGGCGGATTCTCTCGCAGAAATCCTCCACGCATTGCGCGGCATCCGCGCCCCCATCCAGCAGGGCGAATACGACCTGCACGACCTCGTGCGGGCATCCCTTGCGGAGGCGGAAATCCCCTGTGCGCACGAAGTCTCGCTCGCCCCGCGCTGCCGCATCGACTTGCTTTGCCCCGGCGGCATCGGCATCGAAATCAAGCGCGGGCAGCCTGACCGCAAGCGCATTGTGATGCAGCTGACCCGCTACGCCGCGTGCGGGCAAATC
>ERZ791923.3922-NODE-3922-length-10675-cov-9.956309_pt1 | contig 10675 bp, 7 predicted proteins | sample MGYA00510133_ERZ791923 | MGnify/ENA primary metagenome ERZ791923 (study PRJEB30046, sample SAMN00792106) | human gut metagenome | study: EMG produced TPA metagenomics assembly of the A metagenome-wide association study of gut microbiota in type 2... | reverse complement strand
CCACGCGGCTGGCGGGATCATGCTGCAGACAGGCGTCCAGCACGCTGTCGGCAATAAGGTCGCACAGCTTGTCGGGATGCCCGCGCATGACGGATTCTGCGGTGTAAAAACGGGGATGCTCGTTTTCTTTCATGGTTTCGGTGTTTTCAAAAATGTCGTTCATAGGTACTTTCTCCTTATCTTTCGTGGCTTTCTTTTGTGTTCGGCGGCGGGGTCATAACACGGGCGTATTCTTCCGGCGTGGTGTGTTCCACGTACAGGGTCTTGCCCAGCAGGAAAAACAGCTGCGGATCGTGGTACAGTTCCTCGTAGCGCTTCATCTGCTGCGGGGTAAGGTCAGTAAAATCGTTGCTGGTCAGCCCGCAGACGAAAAACGTGCCATGGATGATGTCATAGTCGCCCAGCATACGGTTCAGCGGCAGGTTTTCTGCAATGCCGTTATCGTTGCAGACGTTATGTGGTGCACCACATAACGTCTGTAATGAGTAGTTCCTACAAATGAGTAGTAATTGAGCAAAATGCCCAGAATCCCGGGCGTTTAAGCATAATTTACTACACATAATCAGAAAGTTTTCTTTCCAAATTGTGTTAACCATTGCAATAAATCTTCATCCTCCTCCCAAGGCATTGTGGTATTGGGTGTGTAATTCGGCACTTTCTCCTCAAATACTTTTCGCTTCATCTCTGCATCGATGCGAGCGTAAACCTCTGTTGTAGAGATGTCTGCATGCCCAAGAAAATCTCGAATATATATCATGTTAACACCAGCTCGCAGCAAGTGCATGGCTTTGGTGTGGCGTAATACATGAGGAGATATATTCTGTGGTTCAAGTACCGGAGATGCCTTTGCCGCATACTTCTTCAGAATATAGGTGACTCCATAGCGAGATAAAGCCTGCTTTTTTGCATTATAAAATAGCGGAATCATCTGAGACTGAGAATCGGAATGAAAGCTGCGGATATATCTGTCCAACAGTTTGCAGGTATCCTTCATCAGGGGAACCTGACGAACTTTTCGTCCTTTTCCAGTTAGAATAACCATTGGGGGGTGTGTTAGACGGACATCTTTCAGCCTAAGATCCACCAATTCCTGTACCCGTGCGCCAGAGTCATACAGTAGTGCAAGAAGTGTCAAATCTCGGAGCCCTTGTCGGGTAGATGCATCTGGTTGGGACAGAAGAAGTGACAGATCATCCTCCGTCAAAAACGGTATCAATGCCTTTTCGTACTTTTTGGGTCGCAGATTAATAATGTCAACGCAGTTTTCTATGTTTTCCGGAAACTTGTACTGTACAAAATGAGCAAAGGCCTTTATGGCGGCAAGTCGCTGGTTTCTTGTTGTAACCGCAATATGGCGGGATGTTTCTAACCAATCCAGAAATTCAGAAACAAGTTCCATATTCAGATAGCGCAATTCTATATAATTTGCGGAGATGCCTTTCTTTTCTTGAAAAAATAGAAGGAGTTGCTTGAAAGTATCTCTGTATGAATTGGTGGTATTGGGACTCACCCCGCATGTAGTAGGCAGATAGATTGAGAAATACTCGGTCAGTGCTTTGGTAAAGTCAGTTTTCCTCATCCGTCTCACCTCCAACCGGAATAATGCCGACAAATGCTCTGTCAAGTTTTTGGGAAAGTTCCGGGAACGAAGCAACCGTCAGGTGAATATACCAACAGGTTTCACGGTAACTCTTATGTCCCAAATACGCGGCAAGGCGAGGAACGATTACCATGGGATCATACCCATCAGAAAGTTGTTTTTCCAGTGTATGAACTGCGAATGTATGCCGAAAATCATGCACACGAGGGCCATTGCCGGTGTGAGGAATATTGCATGCGAATAGCAGCTCGCGAAAATTATCATAGATTGTTTTAATAGAATAATGGCCACAAGCAGATGGAAAGAACCATTCTCTTTCATCTGGTAACTGAGCAGAGTAGCTTCGGAGATACTCTATTACGCTATTGTGGACAGGGACAAGTCTATCCTTACCTCCTTTCCCGTTGTGTACAGTAATAATGCCTGTATCCAAATCGACATCCTTCACTCTTAGCCGGAGCACCTCACCTATACGAAAACCACAGCAATATAAAAGCCGGATAACAGCAGGTATGACCAGATGCCTTGTTGGCGCATTATTCCTGACCGGCAGATTATCTGCTGCATATAATAATCGCCGTATTTCTTCAACAGTAAATATATGCGGGGTAAAAGTCGAACTGTTCTTTAGTTTGCTGGTATCCGGGACATAGGAGATTCCGTCCTGCGTGTATGCAAATTTTGCAAAAGCGCGTATCGCATTATGTCTGACTATTTTCGAACGGTTTGAAAGATATGGCTTTAATAAATCCCATGCGTCAATAAGCTCTTTTGTCACCACGGGGGCATCCGAGAGTTCCTTTGAAAGGCAGTCCAGTTCCTGCATATAATAGCCGCAATGCACGGAGGTATATCCCTCATTTTGTCGAGATTCCAGATATTTCCATATTATTGGCGCAAGCTGGCTTGTGAAAGTAAATTGTTTCATAGTAATCCCTCCAAACTCAGCGAACATAACCGCATATGTTCAATATCGACCCGCAAGTAGGTTTCTGTTACACTGATGTTACTGTGACCGAGGATTTGGGACACATCCTGCACCGGAGTGCCTTTTCTCAGCATATTTGTGGCAAACGAATGGCGGATAGTGTGTACGCCTGTGTGCCTCTTTGTTGGGATAGCAATCCCTGCTCTGCGTAAATACTTATGAAATTCCGGATTGAAATTGTTATGCTCACCCAATGGCTGAAACGGTGCGTTATGGCTCAGAAAGATAAAAGCCGAGGAGGACTGTGGGCGGCCATCTTGCAAATAGGAAATAATCGCCATACCTAGCTCTTTGCTGAGTGGCAGACTCAAGGCGTTCCCTGTCTTCTGCTGAGAAAGTGAAATGCAGTTTTCCTTCCAGTTAATATTTGAAAATTTGAGTCCCAAAACGTCGCTTATCCTTAACCCTGTTCTTGCAAGAAGCAGAAAAATCGCGTAATTCCGCCTTCCAACTGGATTGGCAGTATCGATGACTGCAAGAATCTTGTCGATTTCTTCAGGACTCCATACCTGTGGAATCTGGGGTGCAGTGCGTTTGAAGTTTGGGAGTTGAAGGGAATAATCCAAATCCGTATATTTGTGGTCATAAAGCCAGTGCAGGTAAGCACCAACTTGTCGGCATCTTGCTCTACGAACATTCATGCATATTTCTGAAGCATTGCTCATAGCCGTGGAAAAACAGTTGATAGTCTCCGCATTTATGCTTTTGATGTTCTGTGTGTTTGATGAATGAACAGCAAGCAAGAAAAGCCTCAATGCTGCTATTGTGTTGTCCATCCACGATCTCGAAAAATTCTGCATTTTGCAATAACTCAAGTAGTCGGAAAAAAACTTATCGAAACAATCGTCATCAATAGAAGCAACGCCATAAACTTTACGGCGGCACACTGTTCCCGTGCGAAAAATCTCGTCCAATGCATTCATGTGACGCCGTGCATGGCGCATTCGACCGTCAAGAGTCTGATCTATAGCGTGGACATCGACTCCGAAGTATTGAAGCAAAAACTGCTCTGCAGTTTCACGGCTATAAGCGGGAGAGGCTGAATACGAAAGAAATCTGTTCCATGTAGCTCTATAAAACCCAAGAGTACTTTTCTTGTAACCCTGACCGAGTAGCCATTGCTCGGTCTTTTCCATCAATTCCTTGATTGGTATTGTTGCTTCAGACATTATAAAACCTCCTGATGTTATTTGCAGAGCATTGTGTCTCTACATTATGTAGAGTATCACAAAAAGCTACCGGCTAAAATACAAATGAAATCAGGAGGTACGAAAGGAGATGTCAATTATGCTACACATAACATATAACTACGCATTACAGACGATGCAGGCGCTATCCCGCCAAGGGTACACTGCCTCGATGGTGCCGCCGACAACTGCCTGCTCGGCTTCAAGGGTGTGTTCAATGTCGGCTTCGCGGGGGTACTTTCCGGGTTCAACGATCAGAACTTTCATCGGTATCCTCCTCATCAGAAGTTTCTTTCGGCGCATTTTTTTGCTTAACGGTCAGCAGCACGATACCTGTCGCAGACGCAAGAGACACGACCACAATAGCCAGCAGTGGGAAACCATCTCCCGTCTGCGGGAGGGTCTGCACCTTATGCGGCGTAGGCGCAGGAGTAGGCGCCGGGGTTGCAGCGGGCGTCGGCTGCGGTGTGGGCGCCGGAGTCGGTGTGGGCGTGTCCTCGCGGGGTGTGGCTTCGTCTATCATCTGAATGAACCGTTTGTCAGCGCGCACCCATTCGGCATCGGCATTTTCGCGGACGAACAGACAAACACTTTCGTCTGCCTGCTGTACCTTAAACTGCACCGATTCGGCAATTTCAAAGCCAGCCGGAGCGGCATCTTCGGTCAGGGTGTAGATGTACTCCTTGCTGTCGTCCGACAGTTTGAGGGAATCATCCGAGATGGGAATACGATGCGTTTTGTAGTCAGTTGTCCAAGTGTCGACGACCTCATTATTTTCATCACGGATCGTCAGCGTAGCGCCCGGCAGCAGATTACCTGCAATGTCCGTTTTGTCGATGTCAAGTACTGGCGCGTCCTGCATGACAACAGTGGTATCATCGAGTTTTACCCAATCATCGTCGGATTTCACATAGACCAGATTGCTTTGTTCGCTGCCATCCTGCACCAGCTTGAACACGATGCTTTCGGCTTCGGCGTAGCCATCCGGGGCGCGGGTTTCGGTCATGGTGTACTCTTTTTCAAGTTCCAGCCCGCGTACAGTATGCGGAGTTTTACCGGAGGTCCAGCCTTCGACCAAATTGCCGTCTGCGGCACGGATTTCCAGCTTTGCACCGGGCAGTTCCTTGCCGTTGGTGATGTCCTGCTTGGAGATATCCACGGTGGTACGCAGGTTGGTGTTTGTTCCGTCCACGACCTGCCACGCGATTTGTTGCCCCTCATAGGTGAACTCCACATCTACCGGTGTGCTGTCCAACAAATACCCGGCAGGGGCTTTTACCTCAACAATCTGGTATTTGCCACTGTTGCCGGAATCTGGATAAGTTTCTGCGCGGATGGGAATGTCCACAGCAAACCATGTAAAGCCGCTTTCATTGGTGGGGCTGCTTTCTGCCAGCTTTGCACCGGCGTCCAGCAGCTTATTACCGCTGTTATCGTAAATGGCGTCCGCAGTATAAAGTTCATACACGGCTCCCTGCAGATAGGTCATGGCCTCGCGGTCCTGCTTGTAAATGCCAATACCAACCTTTCCGACCTTATCACCGGGTTGCTCCGGCACAGGCAGAACGCGGGCATTTTCAAACACCAGAATCTGCCCGGTTTTGTGGGCCTCCGAGGCGTCCTTGGCGTTCACAACATCATACGAACACTGCTTATCACCGTCCTGCTCGTGGCTGACAATAGTTTTTGCCAGCACAATGTCATTTTTCTGGTTGTCCCAGCCGAATTCCACAGTGTAGCTCTGCTGGGTCAGCACAAAACCATACGGTGCTTGAACCTCAGTAATGGTGTACTTACCCAGCGGCAGGGTCACAGTCACTTCGCCTTTGGTGCCATCATGGGTGATTTTCAAGAAATCGTAGGTTGCCTGCGTGCGGGTGGGGCTGAACTTCACCTCGTCAACTTGCCCCTTTGTGCCGGTGGTAACAGTTGCCACCAAATCGCCGGATTTGTACCAGTAGGTGCCTTGGCGGTCGGGTGTGGCAATGTCGGCTGCAGCGTGGATTTCGTACACCGCGCCTGCAAGGTTGTCCTGCGTGTAGATGAACTGTCCATCTTGGTAGTCGGTCAGCACATTGCCCAGCTTACGGATGGTAAGCTGACCGAGCGTTTCGTGGTTGCAGTATTTCTCCGTGATGATGTACTCATCCATGTCGTTGGTAGCATTGCCCACGACCTGCCAAACACGGTCGGACTTGATTTCAAACTCCACCGAGTAGGCAGGATCGTTATAGTATCCTTCCGGACCTTGCAGTTCCTCAATGAGATAGCGTCCCAGCGGCAGTTTTTCCGGTGTTTTCATAAGACCGTCTGCATCGGTGTAGAACACATCCGTTTTCTTGGTGGCGCTGCCGCTGGCGGGGTCGATCATGGAAATGCGGGTCTTATTACCCTTGTCATCTAATTTGTACAACGCAAAGGCTGTGTTGGCGATTTTGACCGCCTTGCCGGTTTCTGTATCGGTCTTGATGAGCTGCAAATAGCCCTCCAATTCCTCGTCCAGCACGTTGTAGGTCATATAGTTATTGGTGGCTGTAGTGACACAGCCCGCAGGAATCGTGAATCGGCTTTGCGGGCTGTTGGCGTCCACTGTCACGATGAACGGATCGCACTGGAACACATCCTTGGGGATGGTGGTTTCTACTACCAGATATTGCCCATACGGCAGGCCCTCCACGCGGAAAATGCCCTCATCGTTCGTGAACATTTCTCCCAGCCTATATTCAGCGGGCTGATCCGTAGGCATCCAGCCGTTGCCCCTGCCGTTGGCGTAGTCGCCGTCTGCGGTCAAGGTCGCGTTATAGGCGTTGACCGTATCGGTGCTGCTCTCGAACATATTGGCAATGGCTTGCCCTTCGGCGGTGAAATCGTATTTTAGTGTTGCGTTATCGTAGTTATCCTTGCGGTAGGCGTCCAAAATGCTTTGTGCATTGTAGCTGCCATCCGGGTTCTGCTTGAACTGCGCCGCCTTGCTTAACTTGGAAATGCGGTAAACCGTAAAGCCCGCGCCTTCCAATTTCAGTGCAGGGCTTGGCTGACCGGTGGTGGATACCAACTTCTGCAAACTAAAGCCGGATTTGAGGACTTCGTCTTGACTTTCCTGCTCGGCGTGGATGTGGTAGGTCGATTCATCCGCATAGGACAGGGTTTTGTAGTGGTTGACCTCATCGCAGAGGTAGCCCTTGGCATAAGACAGATAGTAGCCATCCCATGCCTTGCTGCCGTCCGGCTTGCGGCTCTCGGCTACGGCAGAATACTGGTTTTTGTAGATGTAGTCGGTGTACTCACCGCCCTTGGTAGCAAGGCTGCTGTATTTGCCGGTGCGTTCCAGTTTCTTATTAAGCTGTGGGTACTTTCCAGTAATGTACAGTTTTCCGTTGCCATCTATGGGCAGCACCAGCCCTGTGGCGCGTTCCACAAGGTAATATCTGCCCATATATAGGTTGGCAAAAGCCAACTTGCCGTCCTTGATTTGGGCAGACGCTACCAATCGGTCTTTCTGCAAAATGGGCAGGTAATCGGTATCCCAGCCGCCGTTGGTGAGAACCGTGGTGTGCCAAATAGGTGCGCCGTTGGCATCGGTGATTTTGGAGTAATCCACCACACCCGAAACACCGTCCGGGTGCTCAATGGTGCCAGCGGCGTACAGATCGTACACCGCCCCCTCCAGCGTTGTATCTCCGTTGCTGCCCGCAGCCAGATACCGCGCGGCGTCCAAGTCCACTTTTGTCAGCAGAATATTGCCGAGAACGCGGTCGTTCTGCATCTTATCGGCATTGGCGTGCATGGTGTAGGAATTTTCGTTGTTGGCGATTCCGGTGGGGTCTGTGGCGTAAGTCTTATCTGCCTTGCGACTGCCAAAGGTAATGGTGACAATCCCCTCGCCGGTGTCGATGAGGGTACCGCCGCTGTTGGCCGTGGTAATGTCGGCGTTATAATCGGCGTTTCCCAGCCAAATCGTCTGGGCGTCCAATGATTTGGCAATTTCAAAGGCATACGCCCGCTTGCCCAGCACGGAACCAGCTGTGCCGGGAGCGTTTACATCCGACCAGTCACCATAGTACCCACTGGGTGCGCGGCTCTCCACGATGACAAACTTGCCCTCGTTGCGCTGGGTGTAATAGATATTGTCAGAACCATTGGCATAATTGCTATGGTTGATGACTTTGTAAGTGCCGTTGCTCTGGCGTTCAACCTTGTATTGGTTGTACCCACCATTGGGGATATAGCACTGCTTGACGGTATCCCATTCAAAAATCTTAAACTCGGCATCGCCCTTGATGCGCTGCTTGGTTTCACTGTCGATTTTGTCAATGCTGACTTTTACCGACCACTCATCGTTTTTCATCGGGTAATCGTTCGAACTGTTGGCAGGAACGGTAATGGTCTGGTGGCTGCCCAGCGCACCGAGTGTAGAATCGAAGCCATGCGGGATGGTGATTTCATCGTATGCAAAGGTGACATTCGCAAGCTGTGCCCGCGCCGAGGCAATAGCGGCATCCACCATACCCTGCGCCTCGTTCTGCAGCTGCCCGATGGCCGCATTCTTGGCAGCTTCGGCAGCGGCATCCGCTTCTGCTTGGCTGGTGAACGGTCCTTCCTGTCCGGTAAGCGTGCTGGTGCTGGTCTTGGACACCTCATAGTGAACCGTCCATGTGGCAGAACCATCGCCGCCGTTGAGGTGAAAACTATCATCCTGTGTGTGACCGCTTGTGGTAATGGTTTGTGCCCCGGCAGGGGTCATCTGCCAGCTGCCGCCTTCCACGCTGCCACCGGTCCGGCTGGGCGTAACGGTAATGACCGCGCCGTCCACCTTTTCCAGCGTGTTCAGCTGGACCTTGTCGGTGTTGACAGTGAATGTCAGATCAAAGCTGCCGCCGGCAGTCTGGGCGGGAGCTGTCCATGCAGCGGAATAGTACTTCGGTTCCGGAACACTCGGCACATCCGGGATCTCAGTGCCGCCTGCGATTTCCTCACCAACCAGCGCCACAACCTGCCACGCATACCCTGCGGGCGGGTTATAGATGTAGGTGTAGTAGCCGTTTTCCCCGGACTGCGCATCTGTACCGTTTACCAGTTCTTCTGCAGCAGCAATATAGGTCTGCGCTGCGTAGCTGTCGGGATAGTTTTCCATGATCCACTGCTGGGTTTCATCGTAAAGACTGCCAAGGATGTTTGGCTGTTCTTCGCCGCCTTCAGGATCATCTTCAAGGCTTGCCACAACAGGACGGTCATCCAGCATATCCAGACTCAGCTGACCAAGACCGCCCCAGATGTTGACCTGGTTTGCATAGTGGTTGCCGGGGGTATACTGGCCGGGTTCAAGGCGGGACACATGAGAGAAGCTGTAGGTGGGGCAGCCCTTGGGCTGGCCGTTCAGGCCGTGGCTGCAGCAGTAGGCTTCCTGACCGTTGAACCAAATCAGCCATGTGCCGCCCTCTTTGGCAATACTGGTGATTTTGCCGGTGGCATACGGCGGAGTCGGTCCTGCAGCATAGGCGGCAATGCCGTCATCGCCGGTGCCGGCATACATCTGTGTGGGTGCGGCATCCTCGCTGATCTGCACTTGGATAGATTTTGACTGCGAACTGCCGTCCGAATCCGTATAGACCAGCTGCGCCGTAAAATCGGCAGAGGCTTTCACATACAGGCCGGTTGCTGCTGCCGACTGCTCCGAGTATGTCTGGCGCAGGATTTCAGCCTGCTCCCGCTTGTCTGCCGGGACAGGCTCATAATCGGTGGATTGGTAGCTTAAAAGCTCCACACCGTCCGGCAGTATAATTTCGGATACTGCACCATCTGCCGGGTATTCGACCTGCGCCAGCAGCGGAACAATGACATAGTCCGTACCGGGGGTTTTGCCGATTGTGACCGTGTTCTCATCTGCGTTCAGCGCATCAGGATCCATATGGGCATCTACGCCGTCATACAGGTCAGAAACCCACGCGGAGATACCGATTTTTGTTTCGCCGGTTGCCACGGGCAGACCCATGCTGCCAAGGTAACTGCCGGTAGGCGCGTCCGGCAGATCGTTGTACAGATTTTCAGTGATCTGCGAAAGATTCGGTGTCGGGACATTGGCTTCAGCGGTTTCCGGTGTGGCCGCTGAAGCTGTCTCCGGCGTGGCAGGGGCATCCTCTGCAAAGGCGGGCAGCGCTGCGCCCAGATTTGTGAGCGCAATCCCTCCCGCCAGCAGCAGCGACAAGCCCTGCTTTATTCTGTGTTTATTTTTCATATGAGTTTCTCCTTTTGTTGCAAAAGAAAAAGCCCGCTGCGGGTTGCAGCGGGCTTGGTTAGCGTTCGGGAGCGTGTTTCTTTGGACAGGGCGCGGCTCTGGCCTTGTAGGCTTTGCGGTATTTCTCGTCAGCATCATAGAACTGCTGCGGAGAAATACCGGCATCCAGACACCCCTGCAAAACAACCGCATTGTAGCGGCTGCTGACCGGGAGCAGCTGGTCGCGGTACGGTGCGTTCATGGTGTAAACCATAATTTCGTGCGGTGCGTCGTCTGCATCCGTAACCGTCATGGTTTCCTTGTCATAGAATGTCGGGTAGCCTTCATAACAGTCAAGCTGTGATTCGTCGTGGTCAGTGACAGACCAGATCAGCCCTTCGACGCTTGCGCCCTCTTTGGGCAAAATCGTCAAGTAGCCGCGCCGGAACGCCAGCTCATAGCCGTCCAGCTTGGCAGTGCCTACCACTGTCGCTTCGGGGCAGCGGTAAGCCATCTGCTCAAAGTTTAGATTAGAGCCATAGGCAAAGTATTCTTTTCGAGACATTTCTTCTCCTATCTGGTCTCGCCTGTGCGGGACCTTGGTTGGTTGCTGGGATATAGCGACTTATCGTGCCGCCACGCCTTGTCACCGGGCAGGTTCTTCAGCAGGTGCATCCGCACATTTT
>ERZ791923.3917-NODE-3917-length-10684-cov-8.354126_pt1 | contig 10684 bp, 5 predicted proteins | sample MGYA00510133_ERZ791923 | MGnify/ENA primary metagenome ERZ791923 (study PRJEB30046, sample SAMN00792106) | human gut metagenome | study: EMG produced TPA metagenomics assembly of the A metagenome-wide association study of gut microbiota in type 2... | reverse complement strand
TGTTCTCTCAATAATGTTTGTGTTACATTAGGCATAACATCCAAAATGGATTGCAAAAAACTGTTTGTGTATTGATATCCTTCACTCACATTAAAATCATCGAATATAGATTTTGCTTGGGTCTTTATATCATTTGTAACAACATTAGGTAGTTGCTTGGTATCACCCACAATAACAACGTTCTTTGCACATGACAATGCCAACGCACCGGTTGCAATATCTACCTGTGATGCTTCATCCATGATAAGGTAATCATATACCACATTTAAATTCAGGCTGTTTCTTGATGAAAATGTTGTACTTAATATAACCGGATACTCGGCCAGTACATCATATGAATTCTTCCACAGATCATCTTCACTAAATATTTTTCTGCTGCTGTTACCTTCATATTTTCTTGCCAGTTTGTCTTTTAGGACAACCATTGACTGATTGCATAACTCCTCAAGCAAATTTTTATTAACACTATTTAAATACTTTTCGATATCTGCAATTTCTACAGACAGCTCCGACTGCTTCGCACGATAAAACATTGCTTGAAAAGTTGTAATTGCTTTTGAAATATCCTGCTTATAAATACCCCAATTGGTTACTCCATATTTAAATAAGGCTTTTATCTTAAACCAAAATCCTATTGTCGTTTTCTCTTCTGAAATCAATTGACACTCCTGCCACAATAACATCCATTGCTTTGAAGATAGTTTTTTCTTGAACTTAATACTATCTATATGAACTTCTGATTCTTCAATATATTGATTGAAATGATTCTGCTCAGTAACCAACTGTGAAAGTTCCTGCCTTAAACATGCCAGTTTTTCCTGCTTATCAAAAACATTTTTCAACTGACTAGATAGCTCTGCAATTCCGTTCTGCAAAATACTTGAATCTTCTTGCGTTTTCCAAGACGAAAAATCAGGATAAGTAGCGTCCTGATGCTCAACAAATAATTTCTTATTTTTAGAACTTCCTAATGCCGCAACAACAAAACCAACATTGTATCTTGGGGAAGATAATTTTTCATATACATTTTCTATTGCCGAATTATTATTCGACACTATCTGCACCGTTTTTCCTTGCATTAATATATTGGCAATAATATTCAATATCGTTTGTGTCTTTCCCGTTCCTGGAGGCCCCTGTATAACGCTAATCTGATTCTCCATAGCATTTTTTACAGCCGTATATTGACTATTATTACATCCAAATGGAAAAATTGGAACATACTTGCATCCTGTTCTTTTTCCTTGCAATGATGATGGATTCAAATACTTTGCTAAGGCAACATCACTACCCACAAAAGAAATCTTGTCAAACATCTTTGACAATAGTTTTTCACCAGTTTCTTCATTTCTAATATTACTCAAACCTGCAATTTGCTTTATATATTCAAATACATTTGATGACTGGCTCTGAGTAAGGCATGATTCAACAATATGCAAGTCGCTACGACGATAATCTTTTTCACAGCCATTATCAAAACAGATATGCCAATAAGAATTGTTTTTACTCCTAAATTCATATATTGACATCACATTAAAGAACTCTCGTCCTTCTATGCTGATACGATACATATTGGGATTTAAAACAACTGGATTAATCAATCTTTCCACATTCGAAAATATATACGAATATTTCTTTCCTTTTTTGAATTTTACATCCCATTTTTGAGTATTTCTATTGTAATCACATGACTTTATTTCGGATGTTTTTATTACACCCTTGATAATGACCATATAACATCGTGTATCCATCTAATTCCTCTCCTCTTCTTATCCACCACTGATTATGCTTAAATTCCTTCTCCACACTGCAATGCTCATGTTTACCAATCAACTTATTACCTTCAAAATCCAGTTCTATAATATATAGTATCCAGTCAATAATTCTCAGTAAATTTTCTCAATTAGTACTCTTATCATAAAAATTCAATATAGTGCTAAGAGTTGTAACATGGGCTCTTACAACAACTTCTTTATTTCAGTTGTCTAATAAAACTTCGTTCAATACTCAAATTTTATGTTTCTGAAACATTCCGTGATTGTTTCCATCAGACCCTTTTACACGCTACCTCAATCCCTCAGCCGATTTAATTTCTTTTTCTAAAAAAATAGCTGCAGTTGCAATAGTATCCCCCTTACCTTCTTGCATTAAAGGTCTTATTCAGCCTTCTTTCCAATCGTGTTTAGGCTATGTATGATGCACGAAATACACTTTTGTCACACTATATCAGCTCAATATTTTTTAGCCAAAATATATTATACTCTTTTTTTAAAGCTTTATATATCCATAAAATAATAAAAGGACACTTACAAAATAAGCATCCTACTTACACCTTACTACAACTCTATTTTGACTATCCAAAGTACAAGTCACTAAAGTAAGTGGCCATTTACCATTCGTTACTTCAGCTACACTTTCTGGTCCTACTACATCCATTGCGTCCACACTATATTTAAAACAATTTCCTGAAACATCTGTAAAAATAATTTCATCCCCACTTTTTAATGTATTTAACCTACCAAAATGAAACCAATAATTATGAGCCACAATCACCATATTATTCTTATAAATACTACCATAATATCGGCAAGGAAGTTGTTTCATGTTTTCATCACTAAATGTACTTGTAACACAAAGATTCAAATCCAATCTAGGAATTTCTAAAGTACCAATACAAGAAATTCCATCCACATCCACTTCAGGCATATCCATATCTGGATTTAATACATAATCCGGTATAGAGCCAACACTTGTCTTTACAACATGATACGCATTCATCTTTTGTTTAGAAACAAAATAAGATCGATACGAATCATATACATTATATGCACATAAAGAAATGGAACACACCACACAAAAAATTCCAATCCAAGAAATATATCGATACAATCTATTCTTCATTTTTTAAATGGCGTCCTAAGCCAAACAACACAAGACCCACAAATAATAATACGGGAACCGGCCACCACAATTGACCTGAATTTGGAAGTACTTCATCTTTCTTTTCAACCTTATCCGTTAAATTACCCGTATTCGTTAAAACAATCGTATCCTTTTCACGAGTGCAACTCTCCTTATAGCCAGAAGGAACACTCGTTTCCATTACACGATATGTATATAAAGTAGAAAGATTTTCCCAAGTATTAGACCATTGATTGTCTGAATTTAATACCACTTTATCCACCACTATACCATCTGATCTTAATAAACAAACCTCAATCGATTTAGGACGAGACTTCTTACTATCTCTTTTCCATACCTTTAATACATGTATACGACTTGGCTTATCACTTGTCTCAAACTTTAAATCCACACTTAAATCCCCACTTAAAGAAACTAAGGATACTTGTGGCATATAAAATACACCATCCTGAAAAACTTCTTTTCCAACCACTAAATAAATACCCGATTCTAAACCAGTAAAACTAGCCTTATACGAACTGTCAGAAGAATTAGAAGCATCTGCTTCTATTCCATCCATTAAAATACGATTCTCTAATGCATTGGCAGCCCCTTGTACATCTTGTTTTAAATCAATGGAATAATGTGAAAATGCATCAACAAAATTATAATTCTCATCCGCCACTCGATATAAAGATACTTGCATATTCGATACTGGACAAGTCACAGTCAAATTCATGAAATCCGATTTTGCGAATAGAGTCGTAGGTAAAAGACAACATAATAAAGTTAAAAATACGAAACAAACTATTCTTTTCATTACCTACACTCCCTTCTTTCGAATTCGATATACAACATAACCAATCCCATATAGAATCAAACCAATAATACTAGCCACAACCAAAGGATTCACCCTTGCTGCATCTGCCGTTAAATTCTTTTCATCCATCACATTCTCTACACGATGGCCACGAACGAGTAATCGATGTGTATTAATACCATAAGGTGTACAAGTAAATAAAGTACATAAATCTTTACCTTCTTCAATTTCTAATAAACCATAATCATTCGGCTCAACAATCGCAATATTATCCACCTGATACGCAAGAACCCGATCATATACATGAAGATAAAATACATCTCCCTTTTTCATACGATCCAACTCCGTAAATAACTTTGCACTAGGAAGTCCTCTATGACTCGATAGAACACAATGTGTACCATTACCTCCTACAGGAAGACTTGAACCTTCTAAATGACCAACGCCCACCTGCAATACAGCATCATCTACCGTATGATAAATCGCAAGCTTTACACCAATCTTAGGAATCGTGATATACCCCATCATACCCGTACCATCCGCATTTAATAGACTCTTATACTCACTAAGTTCAGATTCACTTGGAGTAAATCGACCACCATTATTGATTAACCCACTATTATATTCAACAGCCCGATCAATCTCAGCCTGTTTATCCTGTTTAGATAACTTAGCCATAGTATCCGAATAATTCGCCACAACACGACTTTGATGTAAAGAATTCCAATAATTACTCACCGTAGGATACAACAATAAGGACAAGCCTGTAATAAAAACAAGTATCGCAATTATAGTTGACATATGTTTTCTCATCTTACAACCCTCTCCCTATTGTTGTATAGAAGGGGAAAATAATTCCCCCCATACAACATAATTTAATCAATAAATCAATTATTTAGCTTTCGCTCTTTTCTTGTTAGCCAATACAATACCAGATCCTAGTACAAGTGCTCCACCAATCAAGTAAATTAGTGTTGTTCCCATACCACCAGTAGATGGTAACAAACTACCACTTCGATTTTGAACTTCAACCTCGACTTCCGCCTTACCCATATTCATACCATAAATCACAAAGAAAGACTGACCCGTAATTTCATTTGTAGAATTCACAACTGGATTTACCACAATAGTAACTAGGTCACTTAACTTATTGTATCCCCTTGGAGCCTGAACCTCCTTAAGAAAATACCTCCCAGACTTCAAACCCGAAAGAATAAATCGACCAGTACTATCTGTTTTTATAATACCTTGACCTACATCAGACTTTTGAAACACATAAAGATCCCCTGTTTCAATAAAACGAATACAGTTCACATCATTTGATGCATCCAATTCATTTGTATACAAACTAAACTCAGCACCAGCCAAAGGACTTTTATTGACTGAACATTTAAACACTGGAATACTCAATACACCAACATGCGCCTTATCCAACAGTGATACAAGATGATCTCCATATTTCAAAGTAGCTACATTCGCATTATTGATGAGTGCATTCTCATTAACAATAGCACTATAAGAGATATTTATATCAAAACCTATATAATACTTTTCTAAAACTCTATAACCATCTGAAGTAAATAAAATCTGAAATCCATTCTTCAAATCTGTTACACTATAATGTTCATTTTCATTTAGATTTATAATCGAATTTTCTTTAACTAAAGAAACAACAAGTGAATCCCTATTTAATGAAAGACCCTTTTCCATCTCGTCTGTAAAATCAAGATTTTCAGCACCTTTAAAATTACTTATAACACCCGTAAAATACACCACATCACCAATACCAGCCGTAGCATACTTACCCATAGAATCTGTATCATCCATCTTCACATACTTAGATAAAGTTGGTTTTTCGTTCTTCTCATCAATATGAACATCATAATTCGTTGTTGTCAAGCCACAAAGAACACCTACACTTGAATCCACTAAATAATAATCCAAATCTAAATCTTTAAATTCAACAACTTTTCCAACTGCCTGTTGACTTTTTTTCGTAATACCCTCATGAGATTTCGCATAAACCAATGCCTTTTGAGCAACCATACTCATAGTTTGCTCATCCCCGACAAAAGTTACACCACCATTCGAATTTACATCAAAATAGAAACGACCATCACCAGAATCAAAGAATTCATCCCACTCTGAAGAAACAACCTTATAAGAATAATTATCTCCATCAAAACTCTCTAAATCTAGCATCTTATAAATTGTATACGTCTCACCATCAATCGTATTATCAATAATAATCGATCCACCTATATCATTTGCACTTACACTGTCACATAAGACAAACATAAATATAAGTAAGACAGCTACAATTCTTCTAATCCGTTTCATATCCTTTATCCTTTTTATTCAACAACAGTAAGAACAGGACTGTAACAAACAAATTGCCGCTACAATCCTCTTATTACTGTTGTTAAGAGAATGAAGTACATTCCCTCAACAACGTAAATTAATTCAATTCAATTATTTAGCTTTCGCTCTTTTTTTGTTAGCCAAAACAAATCCAGAACCTAATACTAATGCACCACCTACTAAGTAGATTAGTGTTGTACCCATACCACCAGTAGATGGTAGGATTGTACCAGTGTTGTTTTTTACTTTAACTGTATCAACATGATCTGTGTCATCATCTACATGGATCACTGGTTTTCCATCTGTACCTTGAGTAACAACAACCTTAATTGGATTTTCTAATTTATTATATCCGTTTGGAGCTTTTGTTTCTTCAAGAAAATAAGTACCAGCAGATAAACCATCAAGTCTAATATAACCACTATCATCTGATACTAAACTTGTAGTTGTTTCTTCTGTACTAGGATTATATTTATAAACATCATTAGCTTTGTTATCAAATTTCAATAAATTTTTATCATCCTTTTTTTCTTTATATAATTTAAAAGTTGCACCAGATAAAGCTTGTTCATTTCCAACTTCTCCAGTATATTTATAGACTGGAATTTGATATGTAAATACGCTTGTAGTAGATTCAGTTGTTTGTTGATTATTTCCATATTTTAAATATGCTTTATTATTAATAGCAGTATTCATAGGAGCTTTATTTGTAACTATAGCCATATAAGTTAAAGTAATATCTTTACCCACACTTATCTTTTGAAGAAAACTATCTTCAAATTTTATAGTAAAAGCTTGTTCATTAGCATCTAATGTTAATGTATAATCAACACCTTGTGTTCCATTAGTATGCTCTTGAGTTGAATCAACAGCAACTGAAAATTTATTACCAAGTTGTTGATCTTTATAATACTTTAAACCAGTATTTAATTTATCGTAGAAAACATATTTTGTAGCACCTTTTTTTACAGGAATAGTAACGTGGTAAATAATTTTATCTCCAATATTAGCTGTTGTATTGTCAACTAGACCTTTTTGATTATCAACTATTTTCTTAGTAACAGTTGGTTCTTCATATTTTACTTTAATTGTTTGATTCGGATTTGTTGTATCTAAACTACAAAGTGCACTAACTGTTGACTCAACCAAATAATATCCTAAAGGTAAATTTTCAAATGTATGTGTTCCATCCTCTGTAGCTGTATAAGAATCATCGGCTTCAATAGTAGAATGTTCTTCAACATACTTTAATGCAGCTATCGCAATTTTTTTACCATCAGTAGTTATTGCAGTAACATATTTTTCGTCAGTTAATTTAAAGAAATTGCTTCCTTTACCATCCGCATTTTCTTTAACAAAACTTTGCCATTGATTAGCATTTTTTACATCAGTTCCATCTTGCTTTAATGTATATGAGTAATTTCCCTCTTTATTCTCATTATTTTCATCTGAATACTTATAACTATCCAAATCTAAAATTCTATAAATTTTGTAAGTTTCACCATTTTTGACATTAGAAATCGTAATACTACCTTTACGTGTATTATCTCCACTTTGTGCTTTTACGTTTGTACTTAATGAGAATACCATCATGAACGCAAACATAATGGCTGCAATCTTTTTAATTAGTTTCATCTCTTTCTCCTTTTTTCTTTTCTATTGTTTTTATTTATATTTGACAGGCATATTACACTTGCAACCACCAACGTTGCTCCTAATAACCTGTAAATCAGGGTTCCCATACTACCTGTTGAAGGTAATATTTTTGTACGGCTCTTGTTTGTAACAATAACCGTTTCACCGACTTTTGCATTATTTGTTTTAGTGCTATCAGTTTCATTTTTATAAACTACCTTATATTGCATTGAATTTATTGTAGCTTCATCATCAGAAGCTTTAATCGGTTGATTATTTTGACCTATTTCAAAAACATAATAATCTTTTGTTAGATCAATTGGATTCTTAAATTTTGCTGACTTAACATCTTTATCTTTAGGATCATAATGAATAGAAATAATTTCTAAAGGTGTTCCTGTTCCGTCTGCATTAGCATACAAACCAAATCTATAAGTACCACTCACTGGATTATGTTCTGTTTCAGCAGCATTGTTTGTAAATTCTTTTTTAACAGTAATACCTTTTTGCGTGTTATAAACTACAAGATTGAATTTCTGAGGTGAATCTACAATTTTATATCTAACCTTATCTTGTTTGTTAAAAAAATCTATACAATTCTGCACATATGGCGGATTAACACCACCCACTTTTTCCACATATATAATGTAATAAGAATCCTTATTTTCTACATACCCATCTGGTGTTTCAGTTTCCTTTACTTCATAAATCCTATTGGAATATGTAATAAATGAAGAGTCTACTTTGTAAATTCCATTAGCATCTGTTTTGCCACTTATTTTCCCTCTTGATGATACACGTTCAATCGCTTCACCATTTAATTCACATTCATAGACATCAAACTTTACATCTTTAATAGGCTCTAATTTATTTTCATCCATTTTTGTGATAGTCAATTGCGGATTTCTTTCACCTTCTGTACTTCCACCTGCAGCTAAACGATATTTAAAACCTTTAATCACATCATTCTCTCCACCATTTTCAGAATATGATTTCCAAAATACTTTGTTAGATAAATCCACTGGTGTACCTGGAGCTGCTTTTACCGTCACACTATATGTAATAATCACTTTCTTTCCATTTGGAATAGAAATCTCTAAAGTATTTGTTTTAGAATCGTATGATTTATCAATAGATACTTCGTTTCCATTTTCTTCCTTAGCTTTGATTGTTGTAGGATCTAATTCTAAGTTTTCATCTAATTTATCCACTAAAGTAAGCTTATTTCCATCATTCAAAGGAAGTGTTTGTCCTAATGCATTTGCGGTAATTGTATAATTAATAGTTTGTGATGTATTATTATCTACAAGCTCTCTATCAAAATTATCGCTTTTAGATAAATTATCTCTTTTAGACATTGTTGCCTCATTACTAGCCGTATCAATTATTGTTTGTCCATCTGGACTAAGAAGGGTTACCTTATTCGTTAAATTTTTTTCTTCTCCTCCTAGCAAGACCTTATCATCCGTTACTCGACAAACAACCTGTACATCAACTGCATATTTGTCGCCAACTCTTCCAGCTATAAATTCCCCTAATTGAATCAAAGCTTGATTTGTATTTTTGTTGTAATAATAAATTGTTGATTCTAGATTCCCATTATCATTGGTTGATTCATTATTATTTGGTTTCCATTCATCACCTAAACCATCTATTGTTTGTGATTTTACGTCTCCAGCTTCATCCGCATGCCATTTAACACGAATATACGATAGTTCCATACCATCAGGAATATCTTCTAAGACACGATAATTTCCTTTTAACTCACCTGCAAGATTTACTTTAAATGCCCACGAAATAAATGCACCCTTACTATTCGTTTTATTTAATAAATCTGTACAAATTTTAGATTCTGGATTATCTTTATCATGATCTGCTTGAAGAGTAGTTACCGTTTTACCATCATACGTAAATGTTTGACCTAACTCTTTCAGTATATTTGGACCTCCATAAAGTATTTGACTTGCATTCCCACATTCTTTAAAAGAGTCATCTGTAATATCCTTCTTCGAAACTACATTTCTATAAGTAAACTCAGCTCTATATGCACTAGGCAAACTTTGTGGTTCAGTCATTATCACTATATAAAGTTTTTCATCATTATTTAATGAAATCGTTTCTTTTGCCGTTAATGTCAATTCACTATAATTATTTGTTCCAGTAAAACCCTTATTGTTGTCAAATTTTTGATCAAATGATTTTGATTTATCTACTAATCCCTTGTTTGAATTTTTAAATTTTTCAAAACTAGCATACGAATTTATATTTTTACCTAGCTTACCCTGATAAATACCTGCGACCGAATCACTATGCAAGAAAGAATCAGTTAATTTACTATCTTTTGAAATCGCATCTTGAATCTGCGTACCTTCTCGAATGGCTGTACCATTTACTTCAATTACCCAATACAACTTTCCATTCGTATAAGAAGTCGCATTCTCTTGTGGCTTTTCATAATACCAAGCACTCTTTTTCACACTCAAAGAATAATGACCTTTTACTTGAACTGTTTGCGAGGAGCCAACATTATTAAATGTAAAAGTTTTATCTCCCTTTACATCATCACTTAATGAGAACGTATTTTTTACTTCAACACTTCCAACTTCACTTAAATCTTTCGTTTGTGCATAATATTCAAAACGATAACTATCGTTATTGTTTGTCCATCCAATTTGAGACAACTTTAACTCAAATGAAGTCTCATTATCAATTTTTAACCATTTCGATTCTGGATCTACATATTTATCCGTTTTTTCATCATATTTACAAGACGTTATTTTCACATATCCAACATAATGCATAACATCAGAACTCAACGCATCCTTTAATGTGGCATCTGTCACATTAAATTGATTCATTGTTTGATTTACATTGACAGTATACTTATAGCTTCCAGCTGGTACTTTAAAAGAATAGCTCCTCTTTTGCAAATGGGTGGTAAGTGACAAATTGTTACAGGCAGTGCTA
>ERZ791923.3916-NODE-3916-length-10687-cov-3.849041_pt1 | contig 10687 bp, 6 predicted proteins | sample MGYA00510133_ERZ791923 | MGnify/ENA primary metagenome ERZ791923 (study PRJEB30046, sample SAMN00792106) | human gut metagenome | study: EMG produced TPA metagenomics assembly of the A metagenome-wide association study of gut microbiota in type 2... | reverse complement strand
ATTTATGGGAATATAGCTGAAAATCATCAAAAGTGTCCCAGCATGCTCCGGTTTTCTGCGCGGCGCGGCGTGCTTTTGGCCATTTGTCCCAGCATGCTCCGGTTTTTACGCCTGTAGGCCCCGAACTCAGGACGCAATGAGCTGATAATCAATCCTGCCTTCCTGCTCTAAAATGCAGATCTTGGCACTGTTTTATGACTCCCATGCTGTCCCAGCATGCTCCGGTCTCTCCATGCAGGCCGTGCAGGATGCCGTTCGGCGTTTCGGGGGCGCCGGAGAGGACATCGAGGATTATGTGTTCCGCGTAACGGATCTCAGCGACGGCACTTCGGCGCGCTACCGCATAAACGCCGGTGGTAACCTGAAGCTCATCGTCGAAGAGTGACCGTGACTGTGGGGGGGTGAATTAGAGTAATAAACTGATTATCAATAATCTAAAAAAGGAAGAAAGCTGACTTTTGACCCTGATTTATCTCCTATGTGTAATGGCAACTCGTATTTTTCTACGGGCTGCCATGATTCTTTTTAGCAGCATGAATTTTATTAATCACAGGACGAGCCGGGGTTTACTCGCGGTATTGGGTGGGATTTAGGCCGAGGTGACGGCGAACGTAGCGGCTGAAGTATGCCGGGGAGGAGAACCGGAACATGTCGGAAATCCGGACTATTGTCAGGTTTTTGTCGCGCAAAAGGCGCGCTATATCGAGCGTAGTATAGCGTTTTATCCAGTAGTTGGGGGTGTAGTCGCTCCGCTACCGCATACACCGCGACTGACGCCGCCATGTTGAAATCATTGTAGTTTTAAGGTCATTGAAGTGTGCAAAGCCCCCGAAGCTACTGTCTGCCAGGGCTTCGGGGGCTTTAGTTTTCCCGCTCGGGGAACTTTAAGGTCCTTAAAGACTTTCCATAACCTTAAAGAGTTTATAGTCAAGGAATTATCCGCATTTGGAGGTGCCGCAGGAGGTGCAGATGAGGCAGCCTTCCTGGTAGATGAGGGTTTCGGCGCCGCAATGCGGGCATTTCTGCCCCTTGGCCGTCATGCCGTTGGGGATGTACTTCTTCAGCGCGCGTTCCACGCCATTCTTCCATGTGTTGATGTTGTCGGAGTCGAGGTCGAGGCCGCTCACGAGTTTCAGCACCTGGTCGATGGGCATGCCGTAGCGCAGCACGCCGCTGATGAGCTTGGCGTAGTTCCAGAACTCGGGGTTGAACTTCTCGCTCAGTCCCTCAATGGTGGTCTTGTAGCCGCGTTTGTTGATGAACTGGAAGTCGTAGCGTTTGTTGCCGTTGGCGTCCATGGCCTTGATGATTTTGCCGTGCGTGACGCTCTTGGGGCAGAAGATACCGTCTTCATCGTCGGCCAGACCGGTGAAGATTTCATACGGGTTGCCGTCCACGAGTCCCACGAAGGCTATCCATTTCTCCTTGTTGTTCTGGAAGCGCACCACGTCGGCTTCGAGCTCGATGGGGCGTTTTGCCACATGCTCGGCCGGGAGCATTATCATCTGCTTCTTCTCCTTCTTCACGGCTTCGAGTACATTGTTGCGCGAGCCGTCGCGGTAGACGGTGCAGCCCTTGCAGCCGGCTTTCCATGCCTCCATGTAGAGGCGCCCTACGAGTTCTTCGGTGACGTCCGAGGGGAGGTTGATGGTCACCGAGATGCTGTGGTCCACCCACTTCTGCACGGCGCCCTGCATCCGCACTTTCTCGAGCCAGTCCACGTCGTTGCTCGTCGCCTTATAATAAGGTGAACGTGCCACGAGTTCCTCTATTTCTTCGGCTGTCATGTTCTTGCGGGGTTCGAGGCCCTGTGTGCGCATCCACTGTATGAACTTGTGGTGGTATACTACATATTCCTCGAAGGCGTCGCCCACTTCGTCCACGAAGTCGATTGAGACGTTCTCGTCGCCGGGGTTCACCTTGCGGCGGCGTTTGTAGACGGGGAGGAACACCGGCTCTATGCCGGAGGTGGTCTGCGTCATGAGCGACGTTGTGCCGGTGGGGGCTATGGTGAGGCAGGCTATGTTGCGGCGTCCCTGGCGCACCATCTTCTCGTAGAGCGCCGGGTCGGCCTCTTTCAGGCGGAGGATGAAGGGGTTGTCCTTCTCCTTCTCGGCATCGTAGATTTCAAAGGCGCCGCGTTCGGCGGCCATGTCGACGGAAGCGTTGTAGTAAGCCAGCGCCAGCTGTTTGTGCACCTCAACGGAGAATGCCGTTGCTTCCGGCGTGCCGTAGCGGTAACCGAGGGCCGCGAGCATGTCGCCTTCGCCGGTGGTGCCGCAGCCGGTGCGGCGTCCGAGCAGCGTCTTGGAGCGAATCTTGCGCCAGAGGTTTAGTTCCGTCTCTTTCACTTCGGCGGTCTCGGGGTCGCTCTCTATCTTTTCGAGGATAAGGTCTATTTTCTCCATCTCGAGGTCGATGATGTCGTCCATCATTCGCTGTGCCTTGCCCACATGGCGGCGGAAGAGGTCGAAGTCGAAGCGTGCCTTGTCGGTGAAGGGGTCTACGACGTATGAGAAGAGGTTGATGGCCACGAGTCGGCAGCTGTCGTAAGGGCACAGGGGAATCTCGCCGCAGGGGTTGGTCGAGACGGTGGTGAATCCGTGTTCGGAGTAGCAGTCGGGTACAGATTCGCGGCGGATGGTATCCCAGAAAAGCACGCCGGGTTCGGCGCTCTTCCAGGCGTTGTGCACTATCTTGCGCCACAGCTCCACGGCGTCTATCTCCTTGCTGTAGAGCGGTTCGTCGGAGTCGATGGGGTATTTCTGGAGGTATTTCTTCTCTTCGGCGGCTGCCTGCATGAATGCGTCGTCGATGCGCACCGAGACGTTGGCGCCGGTCACCTTGCCTTCGGTCATCTTGGCGTCTATGAAGGCTTCGGAGTCGGGGTGCGTGATGCTTACGGAGAGCATCAGGGCGCCGCGTCGGCCGTCCTGCGCCACCTCGCGGGTTGAGTTGGAGTAGCGTTCCATGAAGGGGACCAGGCCGGTGCTGGTCAGCGCGGAGTTCTTCACCGGGCTGCCTTTGGGGCGGATGTGGGAGAGGTCGTGCCCCACGCCGCCGCGGCGTTTCATGAGCTGCACCTGCTCCTCGTCGATTTTTATGATGCCGCCGTAGGAGTCGGGGCGTCCTTCAAGCCCGATTACGAAGCAGTTGGAGAGCGAGCCTATCTGGAAATCGTTGCCGATACCGGCCATCGGGGAACCTTGCGGCACGATGTAGCGGAAATCGCGCAGCAACTCGAAAGCCTCGTCGGCGCTCATGGGGTTGGGGTATTTGGCCTCGATGCGGGCAATCTCGCCGACTATGCGGCGGTGCATGTCGTCGGGAGTCAGCTCGTAGAGGTGGCCGAACGAGTCCTTGAGCGCATATTTGCTGGCCCATACGCGCGCGGCCAGTTCGTCGCCTTTGAAATATTTCAACGATGCAGCTTCCGCTTCGTCGTAGGTATAATGTTTCTTTTTGTTTTCCATCGTGTGGTATGTCGTATGATACTTGTTGTTAAAGTTAACTGTGAGATGGTTATTTTGGTTCATTTTGTCTTATTACTGATAAATGTAAAGCGCATAATATCAGTATTTTGACTTTTTATTTTAGGAAACTTTCAGGTTGTGTAATGTCGGAAACTTTCCCGGTTTATTGAAGTTCTCTGTGAATTACGGGTGCAAAGTACGTAAAAAGTTTCCACATTTCCCACTTTTGTCAATAACTTTTACAACCTGTTGATTCATAACTTACGTGTAAAAAATAGACCAATCCGGACACCGGAAACAGCCGCGTCGCGGCACCGGTTGGCGAATTTGTGAACAAGAAAATTTGTCGTCCGCTCCTTTTTTCGTAATTTTGCACCGCTTTTCGGCCGAACTTTCAGGAAAAGTGTCGGCGAAAGCGTTGTAAGTATATGATCCTGAACATGAAGAAATTACTATTCTTACTGATAATAATGGCGGTCAGCCTCGCAGCCTCGGCACAGCTGAGGGTTTTTATGACCGGCGACTCGCACGTCAGCAGCAAATATTATCCCCGCGCCGTAGAAGAACTCCTGCGGCAGGCCGACCCCGATATCGTCTTCGGCTGGTCGGCGAAAGTGGGCGCCAGCTTCTGGTCGTTCGCAAAAAATGACTTCGCCCTTTTGCGCCCCGCCATAGAGTTCGATCCCGACATCCTCATAGTCCATCTCGGCACCAATGACAGCTACGCCGCCAAGTTCAATCCCGATGCCTTCACTACAAACGTCAATAATTTTTACAACAAAGTGGAGCAAGAGCTTCCCGGTTGCCAGATAATCTTCGTCACGCCTTTTGTCAACCGCCGCAAGGAAAGGGGCAAATGGGAGGACAACCTCAACGCCGACCTATGCTCCGAAGCTCTCGTTAAGTTTGCCGAAGACCATCCCGACTGCCATGTGGTGGACAACAACTATTACCACGGCTTCGACTTCATCGACGAAAAGCTGATACGCAACGACTACGTGCACCTGACCGTGGACGGCTACAAGACTCTCGGCGAACAGGTTGGACTCGGCGTGCTCGCCCTCCCCGGTCTGATAACCCCGGGTTCGCGCCGATAATCAGGACCGCTTTCCGGTTTCCGCAAAAATTCCCCTTTTCAAACATTTTTTTAGCTTTTTTGACTGCTGTTCGGGAAATTATTGCTAAATTTGCACGTTATCTCAGTGCCGGAACTCGTTCCAGCACCCGCGCAATATATGTAACCCGCGCGCGACAGGCCTTCTAAAGGCCTTAGCGTCAGCCCTTTATATACCTCAGAACATGACCGAATACAATCTCGAAGACGATAATAACGTTTCCCAGACACCGTATGGACAGCCGTCAGCCCCTGCCGGCGGTAACGACGATGGCAAAAAGAGCCGCCCGAAAGGCTCCCGCCGCCGCAAGGTGGTGAGATGGCTCTGGACCGGCTTCCTCGGCCTCGGCTTCATCATCGCCCTGCTTCTGACGCTCGTCTACAATGGCGTCATCGGATACATGCCCCCCATCGAAGAACTCGAAGACCCGCATGACAAACTCGCTTCAGTGGTATATGCCGGCGACGGCACCACCGAACTCGGCCGATACTTCCAGGGCGCCGGGAACCGTATTTCCAGCGACTACAGCGAAGTCTCCCCCCACGTGATAGACGCCCTTATCGCCACCGAAGACATCCGCTTCGAGGAGCACTCCGGCATCGACTTCCGCTCCCTGGGACGTACGCTCGTGAAGACTGTCCTGATGCAAGACAAGTCGTCGGGCGGCGGTTCCACAATCACGCAGCAGCTGGCCAAGCAGCTATATTCGCAGCCGTCGAACAACCTCTTCAAGCGTGCCCTCCAGAAGCCTATCGAGTGGATGATAGCAATCAAGCTCGAACGCTTCTACACAAAAGACGAAATCGTAAACATGTACCTAAACCGTTTTGACTTCCTCAACAATGCCGTGGGAATCAAGACGGCCGCAAACGTATACTTCGGCAAGGAGCCGGCCAACCTCTCCGTCACCGAAGCCGCCATGCTCGTGGGTATGCTCAAGAACCCGAGCTACTACAACCCCCTGCGGCAGCCCGAACGCACGCTCCAGCGCCGCAACGTGGTGCTCGACCAGATGGTTAAGGCCGGCAAGCTCCCCGCCGCCGAGGCCGAAGCCCTGAAAGCCACTCCCCTCGGACTCGATTACCACCGCGTGGACCACAAGGAAGGGGAGGTGCCCTACATGCGTGAAGAGATTCGCCGTCTCATCACCGCAGAGAAACCCAAACGCCCCAAAAAGGACGACTATAAGAGCGACGTAAGCTGGAAGATAGCCCTGAGCAACTACCAGACCGACTCCACGCAGTGGGAGACCAACCCGCTGTACGGCTGGATAGCCAAGAACCCGAAGCCCGACGGCTCCTTCTACGACCTCTATAACGACGGCCTGCGCATCTATACCACCGTGGACCTGAGGATGCAGAAATATGCCGAAGAGGCCGTCTACGAGCACCTCGGCGGCGTGCTGCAGCCCGCTTTTACCGCCGAGAAACGCGGCTCCAAGTTCGGCCCCTATTCCACCAATGGGGGAGAAATAACCGCCGAACAGGTTAAAGGCTTTATCCGAAAGGCCATACGCCAGACCGGCCGCTACCAGTCCATGAAGAAAGCCGGCGCCTCTGACGAAGAAATCGAAGCCGCATTCGACACCCCTTACCAGATGGAAGTCTTCGCCTGGCATAAAACCGCCGACGGCTATAAACCCGGCACCAAGGTGGTTAAAATGTCGCCCCGCGACTCGTTGCTCTATACCAAGTCAATCCTGCGCGCCGGCATGATGGCCATGGATCCCGTCACCGGCCACGTCAAGGCATACGTAGGCGGCATAGACTTCAATCACTTCCAGTACGACATGGTGTCGCGCGGCAAACGCCAGATAGGTTCTACCTCCAAACCGCTGCTCTACACCCTGGCCATGGAACAGGGCAAGGACCCCTGCTCCGTGCAGTCCGCCCACGTCAATATGGGCGGCTGGCATCCCAAAGGGGGCGGCGGCGGTGCCATGACGCTGAAGCAGGCCCTCACAAGCTCCAACAACGGTGTCTCGGCCAACCTCCTCGCATTCGTCGGAATCCCCACCTTCATTGATAAGCTCCGGATGTTCGGCATCCAGGGTTATGTGGCACCCAACATGACCATCTCGCTCGGCTCATACGACGCCTCGGTGCTCGAAATGGTGTCGGCTTATTCCACCTTCCCCAACAAGGGACAGCGTGTGGATCCCATCCTGGTGAGCCGCATCGAAGACAACCAGGGTAACGTGCTCTATTCTGCCAACGCCCACCGCACCGAAGTCTCGACCGTAGAGGCCGCATATAATATGGTGATGATGATGATGAGCGTAGTGAACAACGGTACGGGCCGTTCGCTCCGTTCCTCCTATAACATCAGCGCCGAAATGGGCGGCAAGACAGGTACTACCAACAATAACTCCGACGCCTGGTTCATGGGCTACTCCCCCGAACTCGTCTGCGGTGTGTGGGTAGGCGGCGAAGAACGCTTCATCCACTTCAACAACGGCTCCATCGGCCAGGGCGCACGCGCAGCACTCCCGATCTACGGCCGCTTCTTCCGCAAGATATACAACGACCCCAAACTGCCATACAGCCAGGATGTGCAGTTCGAGTTCCCCGAAGACTATAACCCCTGCGGCGACAACGAGTGGCGCATTAGCTCTACGAAGGTGTCTTACAATCCCCCGACGGCAGCGACTTACACCCAAGGCGGTGGCGGCGATGACGATGTAGAGGGAATCTTCGACTGACACCGCGCTGAAAGCAGGGACGCGCCAAAACGCCCCTGCTTATGTGCGCCCTGCCAGTCTGCTAAAAAACAGACGGATAAATTTCACGGTTACAAAAATTGTAGCTAACTTTACACCCAAGAAACAAAACAACAACTTAAATCAATATAAACACATGACTAACAAACTGCAAATCAGAGACTTGACGCTTCGCGACGGACAGCAGTCCCTCTTCGCCACGCGTCTGAAACAAGAAAACATCGACCGTCTTCTTCCCCTTTACCGCGACGCCCGTTTCTATATCATGGAAGTATGGGGCGGCGCTGTGCCCGACTCAGTGATGCGTTACCTCGGCGAAAGTCCCTGGGACCGCCTCCGTTCTTGCTCAGAGGCCATGAAGGGCATTTCTCTGCTTTCTGCACTCTCACGCGGCCGTAACCTCTTCGGCTACGTGCCTTATCCCGACTTCGTGCTCGAAGGTTTCTACCGCGAAGCCATCAAGAACGGCCTCAACGTGATGCGTATCTTCGACGCCCTCAACGACATCAACAACATCAAGGAATCCATCCGCCTCATCAACGAGCTCGGTGGTATCGCCGACGCCGCCGTCTGCTATACCATCGACCCCAAAGGCACACCCGAAGAGGAGAAAATCTTCACCGACGAATACTTCGTTGAGAAAGCCAAAGAGATGGAACGCCTCGGCGCCAAGATGATTACCGTAAAAGACATGGCCGGCCTGGTATCCCCGTCGCGCATCTACACCCTGATGCCGAAACTCAAGGCAGCCGTGAAGGTTCCCATCGACTTCCACACACACTGCACCCCGGGCTACGGCCTCGCTTCCGTGCTTACAGCCATCATCCAGGGCGTGGACATCGTCGACACTAACATCTGGTGGTTCGGTGGCGGTTCTGCCGCTCCCTCCATCGAGCTTATCAATATCTTCTGCCAGCGCCTCGGCGTTGAGGTGGAAGCCAACATGGACGCCGTCCGCGCAATTCGCAACGAACTCCAGAACGCACGCAAGGCTCTCGCCGAGTTCGACCTCAACAAGGACAACTGGCCCAAAGACTTTGACGAAGCCTTCAAGGCCATGCCCGCCGAAATCGACGCCGAGTTCGACCGTGCCATCGCCGCCGCCAAGCAGAACAAAGAGGAAGAACTCCTCGATGCTTGCCACAAAATCGAAGCTTACTTCGGTCTTCCCAAACCCAACGAAATCGTCAAGAACGCAGAGGTTCCCGGCGGTATGTACTCCAACATGGTGGCCAACCTCCGTGCCCTCAACGCCGAAGACGTGCTCGAAGAAGCCATGGCCCTCATCCCGAAGGTTCGCCGCGACGCAGGTCTCGTGCCCCTCGTGACACCGACATCGCAGATCGTAGGCTCGCAGGCCGTCGCCTTAGCCCTCGACCGCCGCAAAGGTGTGGCCGACTACACCAACAAGAACAAACAGTTCGAAGACCTCGTCAAAGGCCAGTACGGCCAGACTCCGGTGCCCGTTGATCCCAAGTTCCGCGAACTCATCACCGGTAGCGCCGAAGAAGTGGCTTACGACGTAGCATCCTACAAGGATCCCGAAAATCCCGAACTCGACAAGTTCGGCGGCGTCAAACTCGCCCAGAACGAGGAAGAATACCTCCTCCTCCAGCTCCTCCCCAAAGTAGCAAAAGATTATCTTAAAAACCTCCGTAAAATGGAATACGAAGCAAAGAACAACACCTGCCAGTGCGGCGACATCAACATCGACCTCAAGGTATCCGGCGCTCTCATCGACAAGGTAGGCGGCCTGAAACTCGGTGTCGGCGAGCCTGACCACATGCTCCTCGAACTCGTGCAGTCCCTCACAGCAACATACCTCAAGAACCGTCACAATATCTCGGTAAACGCCACAGCCACCGCTTCCGCTCCCGCAGCAGCCCCCGCAGCCGAGGAAGAACCCGAAGAGGAAACATTCACCGGCGAAGTCATCACCGCTCCCATGGGCGGCAAGGTGCTCGAAGTGTGCGTTAAGCCCGGCGACGCTGTGAAGGTTGGCGACACAGTGCTCGTTTACGAAGCCATGAAGATGGAGAACGACCTCAAGAGCGACTTCGAAGGCGTCATCAAACGCGTCCTCGTAGAGGAAGACGATGTCATCGGCACCGACCAGCCACTCTTCGAATTCGAATAATCCCCACGACCATACGGAGCGCAGCGCCGCTGCCTCCGCCAACCACAGAGCGCAGGCCACACCGCCTGCGCTCTTCTTCTTGCCCTCCGGCGGCGCAACGTGACGCCCCTTCAACCGGCTGACGCCGCCTAAAGGCTAATGCGGCGGCTTTGGTTATCCTTATTAATCTTGATAAATCGAGATTGATCTTGAGGTCCCCGAGAACCGAGGGGAGCAGTAGAACCCCGACAAGACCGACAGCCCCGGAAGCAGATTTCTCCGCTTCCGGGGCTGTAAAAGGCTTTGTGATGCCTGCTTTGGTATCTGCCGGGCTACGACGGCTCTAAGGAGCCTCTCTATTCCGGCAGCTATTGCCGGAATATGTATCTACATGTTATACAATTTCTTTTTTCAGTTGGCAGAGATATTGCGGTGAGATGCCTAAATACGCCGCCACCATTTTGTTGGAGACGTTTCTAAGAATTTCAGGCCGGTTTACGGCAAGCGATTTGAAACGGTCAATTGCAGCACCTTTGATAAGTGCCGATTTCATCTCATAATAGTAAACCTAGCACATGGCCAGACTGTAAACCCATTGCGCAAACCTGTGCGATGTTTTTATGAGATTATCGTAATCTTCCCTTGTACAATACAAGACTTCAGAGTAGCAGCAGGCCTGTTCCCTGTAAAATGAACGTTTACCCATATAATAGGAAGCTGTGGCCACAAACAAGGTTGCCGGAAGGGCGAAGGAGATGCAATGCTCGGTGCCGTCGACCAGATGTGTCCGGGCAAGAATCCCCTCTTTCAATATGTAAACGCTTGGATTGTATTCACCCTCGTCAAATACGTAATCGCCCTTCTTGAGCTTGACAAGTTTCATCCTCGACAAAAACTCGTCCATAACGTCGTCATCAAGTTGGTAAGTGCACTCTTATGCCAACAACCTTTTTAAACGCTCACGCTCAATATCATTTAAGATTTCACTCATACCTCGGTTTCGTCTTTTTAGGATGCAAAGATAACTATTTTTTTCGGGCGACACGCAGATTTTAAGGATTATTATAATTCTTTTTCGTTGCGACGCAGACGCCTAAACAGCATTCCTCCCCCGTCATGCTACGTGACAATCATATTAACTTATACCCACTGCTCCTCAGTAATATAAATGTGCGGATAGGTCGTAATTTCAAGTAAGACTTACGGATTATTATAATACTCCCCGATTTTCAGACAGACACAATTATGGCGGTATGACGAGAAA
>ERZ791923.3915-NODE-3915-length-10690-cov-3.731641_pt1 | contig 10690 bp, 9 predicted proteins | sample MGYA00510133_ERZ791923 | MGnify/ENA primary metagenome ERZ791923 (study PRJEB30046, sample SAMN00792106) | human gut metagenome | study: EMG produced TPA metagenomics assembly of the A metagenome-wide association study of gut microbiota in type 2... | reverse complement strand
CGGACAGGACGGCGCGGACGGGCAGGTATTCTGCGATTGCCCGCAGTTGCAGCCGCCGGTGGTTGTGTAGTTGCAGTTTGGATTCATATCATCACTCCTCAAAACGAATGGTTTTCTTTCGGCTACAACTACGATATGCCGCCCTGCCGGAAATTGTGCGCGGTGCGGCGCTCTTGCTTTTTCGGCCAAATTCGACTATCATGGAGAAAACAAAGCTGTTGGAAGTGTGGTTGCCATGGTACGAAAATTCATTTGTGCGCTGCTTGCCGTCTTGCTGACGTTCCCCCTTGCGTCCTTCATCGCTGCCGAGGATATCCCCGCGGTCGTGGAGCTGCCTGCCGTCGTTACGCCGATGCAAAAACCAACGGAAGACGGGGAAGAGAACGCACCCGAGGAAGAAGCGGCGTCTGAGGATGAAACGAAAGCGGCGGAAGAGCCGAGGCTTGCCGAGCTGTTCGATGAATTTCGCGCCGCGCGCAACCTGACGGAGGATAATTTTGCCGTCAGCTATTACGACACCGTCACGGGCGAGAGCTACGACTGGAACGAGACGCACATGATGATCGCGGGCAGTACCTTCAAGCTCCCGCTGAATCTCTACTATTACGAGCTCGAAAACGCGGGCGAGATCGCCCCGGATGCGCTCATTACCCAGGGCGGCGCAACGCTCGATTGGTGCCACTACCTAAGCATCGTCGAGTCGAACAACGAAATTTCCCACGCGCTTCTCTACCGCATCGGCAATTTCCGCGACTACAAAAACGCCATGTGCACGTATTTTACGATGACGGACGAGGAGATCGATCCCAAGTATTATCAGGACAACTACTACTGCACGCGTATGATGATGGACACGCTCAAGCACATCTACGAGCATCAATCGGAGCTCACCGAGCTTGTCGACTACATGAAGCAGTCGCACCCGCAGAACGGCTATTTCCGGGCGAAGGTCACCGAGATGGAGGTCGCGCACAAATACGGAAGCTTCGAGGGCGCGGAAAATGACGTCGGCATCTTCTACGCCGAACGCCCGTTCCTGCTCGCGGTCTATACGCAGAATGTCGGAGAGCTCGTCGTGCAGGATGCGGCCAGGCTCGCCGCCGACTACAATGCAAGGCAGACGGAGCTTGCCAAAAAGCAGGCCCTGCAGGAGCAGCTCGATGCGTTCGAAGCTGAGAAGGAAGCGCGGATGCAGGAGGCGGAATTGCGCGCGGAGGAGGCCATGCAGGTGCTCACCGCGCAGTATGAGGCCGAACAGGCAGCAAAAAAAGCCGCGCAGGAGGCGGCTTTGCAGGCATCTGAGAAAGCTCTGGTGGCGCAGGCGGATACGCAGGAATCGGAAACCGCCCCGGAGCAGACGAAGGCTTCGTCTGTATTTCAGTTTAACCCCGACAATTTCGAGTGGTGGATGCTCGCCGTGGCAGCGGCCGTGCTGGTGCTCGGAAGCGGCGGCGTGCTGCTCATCTGGAGAACCGGCAAAATGAAAGAACTCTCCCGCGACGCAGCGCAGGAGGACGACGCGGAGGACGAGCTGCCTGAAAAATGACTTCCGCTGCGGAATTCCTACGCACTTCAAGAAGGTTCGTAGGGGGCGATGCCCACATCGCCCCATGGGGTATCATCGAATTCGCATTGGATTTTCGTAAAATCGGTTTATACCGCCGGGTCGATGTGGGCATCGACCCCTACGCACAGTTGCAGGGATTTCGTGAATCCCGCAGAGGCATCGACCCCTACGCAAGAACGGTCAAGAGCGGTATTATAAGAAAAAAGCGGCAGCATTCTCAAAGCGGATGCTGCCGCAAAAGCGCAAGCTGATAGAACGCCACGGCGCTGGCTGCGGCAACATTCAAAGAGTCCACACCGTTTGTCATGGGAACTGTCACCGTGTAATCGCACGATGCGATCGTAGAGGCCTTGAGCCCCGGGCCCTCCGAGCCCATGACGACGGCAAGCCGTTTGATATCGCGCAAAGCCGGGTCCCACAGGACCTTCGCGTCCTCGCGCAGCGCCATCGCGACGCTCTCAAAGCCATTGTCGTGCACAAGCGACTGCCAGTGCTCATCCGGCAGATACGCCCACGGCACAAAAAAGACGTTTCCCATGCTGACACGAATGCAGCGCCGGTAAAGGGGATCGGTGCAGCTTTCGGTCAGCAGCACAGCCTCGACCCCGAGCGCTGCCGCCGAGCGGAAAATCGCCCCGAGGTTCGTGGGGTTCATCACGTCCTCTAAAATCGCGACGCACGACGTGCCCTGCAAAAGCTCCTGCGCGCGCTTAGGCGCCGGTCTTCGCATTGCGCAGAGCATCCCGCGCGTAAGGGCATACCCCGTGAGCCGCTCGAGAACGGAGAGCTCCGCCGTATAGACCGGAAGCTCCTCCGGACATCTGGCCAAAATCGCCTCCGCCTTGGGAAGAAGCCTTGTTTCTGCGAGGAACGACACCGGCTCAAACCCTGCGTCCAGCGCCCGTTCAATCACCAGCGCGCTCTCGGCGATGAAAAGTCCGTCCTCAGGTTTTTCACGGCAGACCAGCTGATTTTCGGTCAGGCGGGCGTAAACGTCCAGCGCAGGGTCTTCGAAGTCCGCAATCGGAACAATCCGTCCCATGCCTAGAGCTCCAGCACGCGCTCAATCATGCGCGCAACCCCGTCTTCCTCATTCGTTTCCGTCACCGCGTCGGCGCAGGACTGAACTTCCTCGGACGCGTTCCCCATCGCCACGCCGAAGCCTGCCGCGCGGAGCATCGAATAGTCGTTCGTGCCGTCGCCGAAGGCCATGCACTGCCCGATGGGCACGCCGATTTTTTCGCACAAAAAGCACAGGGCGCTGCCTTTCGTTGCGTTTTGGGCATTGATCTCAATGTTGTTTCCGAGCGAGCTCGACACCGCGTAGCCCGGGAAGCGTGAGGTGATCTCGTGGATGGTCGCCTGCTTGTCGTCCGGGTTGCGGAAAAACGCGATGATCTTCTGCACGGAGTCGTGCTGCGCGGTTACAGCGTCGAGGTCCTCGTCGGTTTGATAGCTGCGGCGCATGAGCGCGGCCGTGGCGGGCGTTGCGGCGACGGCTTCAATCTCCGAAAAGTCCTCCCGGCTCATGTGGCCGAGGCCGTCAATATACACGCCGCGCAGGACGTTGCGCGACTTGAGAAAATGGAGCATGCACATGGCCTGCTGCGGTGTTAACTCCTCTCGCAGAAGCGTTTTGTCCTCAAAGCTGTCGTAAACCTGCGCGCCGTTGACGAGAATGTGATAGCGGGTCAGGTTTTTGTCCAGCAGCGGCTCGGGCAGCGAGCGCAAAAGTCTGCCCGTCGATGGAACGAGCAGCACGCCTCTTTCCCGCGCGGACAAGAGCGCTTGCATGGTGCGCGGAGAGATGGATTTGTCGGAGCGCAGCAGCGTTCCGTCCAGATCGAAGGCAATCAGGCGAATATCCATGGGATGTCCTTTCTGGTTCAGGAAAACCGGTTCAAAATGGCGGTCAGCTGTGTGGGGTCTACGCTTCCGATCGGAAGGAACGGGTCAAGCGGCTCCGTATATTCCCCAATCTGCTTGCAGAACCACGACACATCGCGCCAGCCCTGCTTATAGCCGACGTTATGGAGCGTCGAGACCCGCGAAAAGCCGAGCGCAAGGTGCATGGCCTCGCTTCTGGGATTCGGCGTTGTGACGATACCGTAGACCGACTTGACGTTTTGCAGCTGCAAGAGCGCGAAAAGCGCTTCGTAGAGCTTCCGGCCGATGCCTTTGCCGCGCGCGTCGGGGCTGAGGTAGACGGAAAGCTCCGCCGACGGGCGGTAAGAGATACGGACGGCAAATTTGTGTGCGTACGCATAGCCGAGAATTTTACCGTTTTCCTCCCAGACGATCCACGGATACTCCCGCTGCACATCCGCAATGCGCAAGGAAAACGACTCCCGTGAGGGGACCTCCTGCTCGAAGGTGATGGTTGTCTCAATATACGGCGCGTAAATGGCGAGCATCGCCGCGCAGTCGTCCGGCTTTGCAAAACGAATCATAACAACACTTCTCCATACTAATTATTGTTATGATAGCATACAAAAAAAGCCCTGTCAATTTGTCACAAATGGAAAAAGGCGCGGCTTTTCTGTCAGATTCCGCATAGCAAAACCGGGCGAGACGCACTGCGTCCCGCCCGGTTCGTATTTCGCGTTTCATTTATGCCATATCGATGTGTTTCTGGATGCGGTTGATGATCATTTCCAGCGCGATGAGGTTCTTACCGCCCTCGGGAACGATGAGGTTCGCGTTTTTCTTGCTGGGCTCAACGAACTGCTCGTGCATGGGCTTGACCGTCGTGAGGTACTGCTCGATGACAGAGTCGATCGTCCGCCCGCGCTTTTTGACGTCGCGCCGGATCCGCCTGCACAGGCGCACGTCCGCGTCCGCGTCAACGAAGATTTTGATGTCCATCTGATCGCAAAGGACCCGGCTCGCAAAAATCAAAATGCCCTCGACCACGATGACCTTGCGCGGCTCGATGGTGATCGTTTCGGCCGCACGGTTGTGGATCGTGTAGTCGTAGGTCGGGCGCTCGATGGCATGGCCCTCGCGCAGCTGCTGCAAATGCTCGATCATCATATCCGTATCAAATGCGTCGGGATGGTCGTAGTTGAGCTTTGTGCGCTCCTCGTAGGTCAGCTCATCGTGGCGCTTATAATAGTTATCATGGCTCAGGACGGTAATGTTGTCGCCGAATCGGTTTACAAGCGCCTTGACCAGCGTGGTTTTGCCGCTGCCGGTGCCTCCGGCAACGCCGATTACGATCACATCAGACATAGCTTCTTTCCTTTCTCTTTATCGAATGATATCAAAAATCAGCGTCTCGGGCTCGGGCTTTTCCTCGCTCCACGAAAGCGCACGCAGGAACATCGCCTCGCTCTCTGCGAGGGAAGCGGCCTTGTTGGTGTAAAGCGTTGCGAGCACATCGCCCTTTTTGGCGTAATCACCGGTCTTTTTGGAAAGAACGATACCGGCGGCAAAGTCGATCGTGTCCTCTTTTGTCATGCGCCCCGCGCCAAGAAGGCTCGAAGCCTCGCCGACCTTCTGCGTATCCATGCGGCAGATCCAGCCGTCCTGCGGCGCGAGAATTTCATGGCGGACGGAAGCCTGCGGCAGCTTCGAGAAGTCCTCGAGAACGGATGCGTCTCCGCCCTGCGCCGCAATCCAGCGCTTCATCTGTGCAAAGGCCTTGCCGGATGCGACCGCATCATGCACCTGCTGCTTTGCAAACGCTTCATCCCAGCCGTTGCAGAGCTCGACCATGTTGGCTGCCAGCGTCATGCACACGCCGCGCAGATCGTCGCACCCGCGGCCTTGCAAAATTTCCGCCGCCTCCTGCACCTCCAGGGCGTTGCCGATGGCCATGCCAAGGGGGACGTCCATGTTGGAGAGCACCGCGCGCACGTTGCGACCGCAGGCCTTGCCGATGGCGACCATGTTCTCCGCCAGCTTCCGTGCGTCGCCCAGCGTTTTCATGAAAGCGCCCGAGCCGACCTTCACATCCAATACGATCGAATGAGAGCCCGCCGCAAGCTTTTTGGACATGATGGAGGAGGTAATGAGCGGCAGCGAGTCGACCGTCGCCGTCACATCGCGCAGCGCGTAGAGCTTCTTGTCCGCCGGGGTCAGGTTGCCGGACTGACCGATGACCGCCACGCCGACGTCTTCTACCTGCTGCATGAATTCTTCGGCCGAGAGCGTCGTTTTGTAGCCCGGGATGGATTCTAACTTGTCGACGGTTCCACCCGTGTGCCCAAGGCCGCGCCCGGACATCTTCGCCATCTTGCCGCCGAGACTCGACACGATCGGAGCTAAAATGAGCGTCGTCTTGTCGCCCACGCCGCCCGTGGAGTGCTTGTCCACAGACTTTGTGCCGAACCGCGACAGATCAATCGTGTCGCCCGAGCGCATCATCGCGTCCGTCAGAACGGCTGTCTCGTGGTCGGTCATGCCCTTATAAAACACGGCCATCGCCCACGCGGACATCTGATAGTCGGGAATGTCGCCCTTGGTAAAGCCGTCAATGATGAAGCGGATCTCCTCGTCGGACAATACGCCCCCATCGCGCTTTTTTTCAATCAAATCAACCATTCTCATAGAGAGTTCTCCTTTGTAACGTCAAAAACGTTTTGCCGACAGCGTTCGCAATTTCCGCGCACCTCCGGGAGGTGCGTAGGGGTCGATGCCCACATCGACCCGGCGGCATGCACCGGTTTTATGGAAATCTTCGGCGAATTCGGTGGTACTCAATGGGGCGATGTGGGCATCGCCCCCTACGAACAACCAGCGGGTGCAGTGCAAATGCTTATCTCTGCCCTTTATCATAGGGGATACCCTCGGCCTTCGGCGCTCTGGAGCGCTTGGAGGTGAAGGCGAGGATGACCATGGAGGCCGCGAAGGGCATCATGTTATAGAGCTCCTTCGTTAAATGCAGCGCGCTCAGCCAGCCGATGGAATCGTAGATGTTGGCAAGCGACTTGAAAATCGCAAAGAAGATGGCAGCAAGCGCGATCTTTCCCGGCTTCCACTGGCCGAAGATCATGACCGCCAGCGCCAGGAAGCCCATGCCGGCCACGCCGACCTCAAAGTTCCACGTCTGCACGGCAGGCACAATGTAGGCAAAGCCGCCGATACCGGCCAGGAAGCCCGAAATCAGGACGCCTGCCCAGCGCATCTTGTAGACGTTGATGCCGACCGAGCCCGCCGCCTGCGGATGCTCGCCGCATGCCTGCAACCGAAGACCAAAGCGCGTCTTGTAAAGGAGGACGATGGAGATGGCCAGCAGTACGAGGCCGATGATCAGGAACACATTCACGGTGAGGCCGCCGATCTGGAAGATGAACGGGGAATTGTCGTAGCTTAATTTTGCCGACTGCGAGCCGTTGTAGCGCTTGGCCACGACGAGGGCAATGGCGGTTGAAAGCAAATTCAGCGCCGTGCCGCCGATGGTCTGGTCGGCTTTTAAGTTGATGGCCGAGAAGGCGAGCAGCGACGAGTAGAGAACGCCTGCCGCTGCGGAAAGGCAGATGGAGATCGTGACCTTCCACACGTTCGCCATGTCAGCGGGCAGAAGATTGAGCGCCATTGTGCCGACCAGGCCGCCGATGACCATGATCCCCTCGAGTGCGAGGTTAATGACGCCGGAATGCTCCGAGAAGCAGCCGCCGAGCGCCACAAGCATCAGAACCGTCGCCGAAAGCAGCGCGTATTTGAGCATCAGAAGCATCTTACTGCGCCTCCTTTCCGTTTGGCTTTTCCGCGTCCGGTGCTTTTGCCGCCCGCTTTTTGTGCTTGCCCGTGAAGAGCGTGACAATAAGGTTCTTGAACAGCAGCGAGAACGCACAGAGGTAGATGATAATGCCGGAGATAATGTCCGCAATCTCGGGCGGGAACAAAGACGCGTTCATGAAGCCGCCGCCGGTCGAGATGTGCGAAATGAAGATGGCCGAGAAAATTGCCGCAATCGGGTCGGACGAGGCCAGCAGCGCGACGGAAATGCCGTCGAAGCCCTCCGAGGGAAGCGCCGTCGAGTCGCCAGGGATCCACTGCGCCGCATTGGAGAGATAATACAGTCCCGCGCCGAAGCCCGCGAGCGCACCCGCGATGATCATCGAGAGGATGATGCTGCGTTTTTCGTTGATGCCTGCGTATCTTGCCGCGTTCTTGTTGCAGCCGCAGGCCTTGAGCTCATAGCCGAAGGTCGTCTTGTTGATGACGACATAGAGAAGGATCGCAATGATGATGGCGAGGAAGATCGCAATCGTACAGGATTTATACCCGAACGTTTCCGACATGTCCCAGCCGAAGATCTTCGAGGGGATGATGCTGTCACCCGTGACGGCGAAGGTCTTCGACTGCTTGGCGTTGTACATCGGGCCCGTGCCGCGGCCATACATGATCGTGTTGCAGCCGTACAGGCCGATCCAGTTGAACATGATGGCCGTGATGACCTCGTTGACGTTCAAATACGCCTTGAAAATGCCGGGGATCGCGCCCCAGACGGCGCCAAAGACCGTCGAAGCGATCAGGCAGAGCCACCACGGAGCGTGCAGCAGCAGCGCAAATACCAGGCCGCCGAACGCACCGACCGTATACTGACCGGCAGCGCCGATGTTAAAAAGGCCGGTCTTGAACGCGAACGCAACGGAAAGACCGCACATGATGAGCGGCACCGCCGTAACGATCTCCTTGCCGATGCCGGAGGGCATCATATAAAAGCCGCCGAGCAGGATCTGCTTGAAGCCGTCGGAATAGGCCTTTTCGCCGCCAAGCAGCAGCAGAACCAAAAAGCCCACCAGAAGGCCGATGACAATGCAGACCAGACTTGCGCACAGCGTCACAAAGCCGGAGGACTGCAGCAGTGTTTTCTTTTTCATTTTGCGCCCTCCTTACATCCGCTTTGCGCCAGCCATGTACAGGCCGAGCTCTTCCACGGTCACATTCTTCGGGTCAAACTCACCGACGATTTCACCCTCGTACATGACGAGAATGCGGTCGGAGACGTTCATGACCTCGTCGAGCTCCAGCGACACGAGCAGAACGCCCTTGCCTGCGTCGCGCTCGGAGACGAGCTGCTTGTGGATGTATTCGATCGCGCCCACGTCGAGGCCTCTCGTCGGCTGCACGGCCACAAGAAGTTCCGGGTTCTTATCGATCTCGCGCGCGACGATCGCCTTCTGCTGGTTGCCGCCGGACATGCTGCGCACCACCGTACTGGAACCCTGGCCCGAGCGCACGTCGTACTGCTCGATGAGGCGGTCGGAATACGCCCGGACGGCGGGGAAGTTGATGAAGCCGTTTTTCTGGAACTCCGGCTGCCAGTAGCGCTGGAGGACCATGTTCTGCTCGAGCGTAAAATCGAGGACTAAGCCGTGCTTGTGCCGGTCTTCGGGAATGTGGCTCATGCCGTCCTTCGAGCGCTGGCGGATGGACACGTGGGAAATGTCCTTGCCGCAGAGCGTGATCTCGCCCGCCGACTGCTTTTCAAGGCCTGTCAGCGCGTAGACAAACTCCGTCTGGCCGTTGCCCTCGATACCGGCAAGACAGACAATCTCGCCCCGGCGCACCTGAAGGTTCACGTTCTTGACGGCGTTGTTCTTGTGAAGCTTCGAAGGGACCGTGAGGTTTTTGACCTCCAGCACGACCTCGCCGGGCACCTTATCCTGCTTGTCCACCTTGAAATTGACTTGCCTTCCGACCATCATGGAAGAGAGCTCCTCCATGGTCGTCTCGCGCGTGTTGACAGTGCCAATGCATTTTCCCTTGCGCAGCACTGTGCACCGGTCGGCGACGGCCATAATTTCTGCGAGCTTGTGGGAGATGAAAAGGATGGACTTCCCTTCCGCCGCGAGATTTTTCATGATCTGCATGAGCTCGTCGATCTCCTGCGGGGTCAGAACCGCCGTCGGCTCGTCGAAGATCAGAATCTCGTTGTCCCGGTAGAGCATCTTGAGAATTTCGGTTCTCTGCTGCATACCGACGGAGATATCCTCTACCTTTGCGTCCGGGTCGACGCGCAGGCCGTACTGCTGCGACAGGGCGAGGACCTTTTCCCGCGCCTGCTTTTTCTGCAAAAAGCCCGCTTTATTGGGCTCCACGCCGAGGATGATGTTGTCGAGCACCGAGAAGCACTCGACCAGCTTGAAGTGCTGGTGTACCATGCCGATGTTGAGGTCGTTCGCGTCGTTGGGGTCGCTGATCCTGACGACCTGTCCGTTCTTCTTGATGACGCCGCTCTCGGGCTGATACAGGCCAAAGAGCACGCTCATCAGGGTCGATTTGCCGGCGCCGTTTTCGCCGAGCAGCGCGTGAATTTCCCCCTTTTTCAGCTGGAGGGTAATGTTGTCATTGGCGCGGATGCCGGGGAATTCCTTTGTGATATTCAGCATCTCAATGACATATTCCGATTCGGCCAAATTCTTCACTCCTTTGTTCGCCGCAAAAGACTGCGGAGGCAAGTTCCGGTCTGCGCACGCGGAAACGTTTCCGGGGCGCGGCGGATAGTTATTTTTATTATACAGGAAACCAAACAAAATTTCTACCGGACGGACGGACTTTTTCTTGTGCGATGCGCCAAAAGAAAGCTGCATTTTTGTGAAAAACAACCCGGAACCGAGAAAATTCTCAGTTCCGGGTGAAATGCGGTATCAGAATGCAACTTTTTCGCGCAGCCAGCTTCTGAGCTCCGCGATGGGAACGCGCACCTGCTCCATGGTGTCGCGGTCGCGGATGGTGACGGCGTTGTCAGCCGGGGTGCTCTCATCGCCGACGGTCGCAAAGTCGACGGTGATGCAGTACGGCGTGCCGATCTCGTCCTCGCGGCGATAGCGCTTGCCAATGGAGCCCGCATCGTCGAAGTCAATCATGAATTCCTTGGAGAGCTCCTCCTGGATCTTCCGCGCGGGCTCGGAGAGCTTCTTGGAAAGGGGCAGGACGGCCGCCTTGTAGGGTGCGAGGAACGGGTGCAGGTGCAGCACCGTGCGCACGTCTTCTTTTCCCTTGCTGTCGACGAGGTGCTCTTCGTCGTACGCCTCGCAGAGGAACGCCAGCGCCACACGGTCGCAGCCGAGCGACGGCTCAATGACGTACGGGATATAGTGCTCGTTCGTCTCGGGGTCGAAGTACTCGAGGCTCTTGCCGGAGGCCTCCTGATGACGGCTCAGGTCGTAG
>ERZ791923.3884-NODE-3884-length-10739-cov-5.381879_pt1 | contig 10739 bp, 3 predicted proteins | sample MGYA00510133_ERZ791923 | MGnify/ENA primary metagenome ERZ791923 (study PRJEB30046, sample SAMN00792106) | human gut metagenome | study: EMG produced TPA metagenomics assembly of the A metagenome-wide association study of gut microbiota in type 2... | reverse complement strand
AAAACTGGGTGTTTGTTTTGCAATCTGCTGATTTTCAGCGTTTGTTGCGGAGAGAGAGGGATTCGAACCCCCGGTGCCTTGCAGCACGGCAGTTTTCAAGACTGCTGTAATCGACCACTCTACCATCTCTCCTCTTAAAGACGGAATATATTTCCGCGGACGACGGTGCAAAAGTAAGAAATTATAAACTTCCGTGCAAATCGGCGGTAATGTTTTTTCTTTGTTGCTCAAAAATGTAGCGTTACCGGCCCGGCCGACACAAGTTTCGTCAACAGGATTGCACAGCCCGAAACAGAATAATTATCCGGCTTTCCGTAATAAACATTCACCGGAAAAGCCGCTTGCGTTAGCCTCTGTTTTTTCGGGCATTTAGCCGCTGCAAAAATAGGTCTGAGATATTTTAAAATATGTGCCTTGTATTTCAAAATATGTCCGACCTAATTTTTCTTTGCTCCCAACGGGGTGTGAAAACATACGTTTACGGCCCTTGTCCCGGCTGAATATTCATTCATCCGTGCCAATCGCGCCTGCCTCACTCAAATCATAGCCGCACTTTTTGCAAAGACAACTGTTTTTCGTAACTTTACCGACTTGAAGCCGGCATGATGCTCCGCATACCGACAGCAGGCTGTTTTCACAGGAGCGGAACCTCTGCCGAAATACCTTATACAAGAGTAAGAACTACACTGATGATATATCCCGAAAACTTCGAAAGTAAAATAGGATTCAACGAGATACGCACAATGCTAAAAGGACGCTGCCTGTCGGCGCTGGGCATTGAGTGCGTGGACAAGATGGAATTCCTCGACGACAACGACGAGATAGGCGAACGCCTGTCGCAGATTTCGGAAATGCGCGCCATCATGGCCGACGAAGACGATTTTCCCGACGAAAACTTCATCGACGTGCGCCAGTCGCTCATGCGCATACGCCTGGAGGGAACATTTCTCGAAGAACTAGAGATGTTCGACCTCAAACGCTCGCTAAGCACCATAAGCGGGATAGTGGCTTTCCTGAAACGCGACAGCGAAGACGGCGAAGACGCAAGATACCCTGCCCTGGCAAGGCTGGCCGAGGATGTGGCCGTATTTCCAAAAATAATAAAACGCATTGACGAGATTCTCAACAAATACGGAAAAATAAAGGACGAGGCCTCGGACGAGCTCAAACGCATACGCCGCGACATCGAATCGACCACGCGCAGCATATCGCACAGCCTGCGCACCATAATACAAAACGCACAGCGCGAAGGCTACATCGACAAGGACGTCTCCCCCACCATGCGCGACGGACGACTGGTAATACCCGTTGCCCCGGCACTGAAACGCAAGATACGCGGCATTATACACGACGAGTCGGCCACAGGGCGCACCGTGTTTATCGAACCGGCCGAAGTAGTGGAAGCCAACAACCGGATACGCGAGCTGCGTAGCGCCGAACTGCGCGAGATGACACGAATACTCAAGGAATTTACCGACGAACTGCGGCCGCAAATAGGAAACATCCTTCCAGGCTACCGCTTCCTGGGCGAAATAGACTTTATCCGCGCCAAAGCCATACTCGCCGAAGCAATGGGCGCAATAGAACCGCACGTAGGCAGCAAACCTATGGTTGACTGGGCTCAGGCAGAGCACCCTTTGCTTGCCGCTTCGCTGAAAGCACACGGAAGGAAAGTAGTGCCGCTCGACATAGAACTGAACACCAACCAACGCATACTAATCATATCCGGACCTAATGCCGGCGGCAAATCCGTATGCCTGAAAACCGTGGGACTTTTACAATACATGGTTCAATGCGGCATGTCGATACCCGTGCGCGAAAACTCCAAGGTAGGCGTTTTCAAAGCGCTGTTCATCGACATCGGCGACGAGCAAAGCATAGAAAACGAGCTGAGCACCTATTCCTCCCACCTGCTCAACATGAAAGTGATGATGAAAAACGCAGGTCCCGAGAGCCTGTTGCTCATCGACGAGTTCGGCAGCGGAACAGAGCCGCTCATAGGCGGAGCATTGGCCGAATCCATACTGAAACGCTTCATCGCCGCCGGCACATACGGCATAATAACCACACACTACCAGAACCTGAAGCACTACGCCGACGAACACATGGGAGTGGTGAACGGAGCCATGCTTTACGACCGGGCAAAAATGCAGGCGCTCTTCCAGCTGCAAATCGGGCAGCCGGGCAGTTCGTTCGCAGTAGAGATTGCGCGCAAGATAGGCATACCCGAAGACGTGATAGCCGACGCTTCGAAAATTGCAGGAGCAGAATACATACAAAGCGACAAATACCTGCAAGACATTGTACGCGACAAACGTTACTGGGAACAGAAACGCCAGAAAGTACACCAGCAGGAAAAACGCCTTGAACAGATTATCGAACGATACGAAAGCGAAATAACACAACTCCAGAGCAGCAAAAAGGAAGTAATAGCCAAAGCCAAGGAAGACGCACAGCACCTGCTCGAAGAATCCAACGCACGTATTGAAAACACAATACGCTCCATACGCGAAATGCAGGCCGAACGCGAAAAAACACGCGAGGTGCGGCGCGAACTGGAAGAGTTCAAAAACGAAATTTCCGAGGCAGCCGATTCGGAAGACTTCATACAGCGCAAAATAGAACAGATTCAACGCCGCAAACAACGCCGCGAGGAACGACGTCAGCGCATAGCAGCCGACAAAAGCCGCCAACCCGAAAAACCGGCCGAGAACAAAGAGCCCGAAAAGCCGAAACCGGGCGACTACGTGCGCATAAAAGGGCAGACATCGGTAGGAAAACTCAGGGAACTGAACCACGGCAAAGCCATAGTGCTTTACGGCACAATGCAGGTGGAAGTAAAAGAAAACCGCCTCGTACCTGCCCCTGCACCCGAAAAGAAAACGCTGCAAAACGCCGTGTACCTGAGCCGCTCCACCCGCAACGCCGTCGAAGAGCGCAAGGCTACGTTCAAACCCGACATAGACGTGCGCGGAATGCGCGGCGAAGAAGCCCTGCGCGAGGTAACTTCGTTCATCGATGACGCGCAGTTGCTCGGAATAGCGCGCGTCAGAATCCTGCACGGCACAGGCACGGGGGCGCTGCGCGAACTCATACGCCGCTACCTCTCCACCATTCCCGGCATTGCCGGCTACCGCGACGAGCACGTACAGTTCGGCGGCGCAGGCATAACCGTTGTAGACATGAAGAACTGAGACGTTCCGGCGGTTACATGCCACACAATCGGGACGGCAAACCAACATAAAAAAAGCAAGTGCCGCATAACCGGAGTTATGCGGCACTTGCTTTTTCAATCGTCACGAAAATGAAGGGACATCCGCCTTTCCGCCGACTATACCGGGCGGCGGGACTTCTTCCACTCCCACACCATGAGGGGCGTGAGGAATATTGCGTAGCAGATGTACGTGCATATCACCGTCTGCCAGGGCGTGAGAGTAGTGTAATGCACCCATGGCATATATACGAACGCATGTGTAACAAGCAGAGTGAGCGTATGCCTGCCTATGAACATCAGCGGGTCAAGGAAGTGCTTTCCCGCGTGTTCCACAGCTCCTACCGCGAGACGGCACAGGTTGTTGAACACGACTATTCCGCAGTAAGCGTACAACGGCCAAAGCAGGTAATATCCCGAAAGGAGCACATTCCTGTGGTGGCCCACCACCGACGGCCCGAACACGAGGAACGCGATGTAGCCCGCCGCGCAAAGGGCGAACAGGCCGCGATTGTTTTCATAACGCCCGTACTTGTAACCCACCATGAAGAAAGCCAGGCCCATGGGGATGTTCGACAAATAAAACGGCAGCGTATTGCCGGCCAGGTGTATGCCGAAACCTATGCCTATGCAGACTACTATGCAAAGCTCGGCCGGCACTTTCCACTTTATGAGGTAACGCGCGGCAATGCGCACCACCATGAGCGAAAGCAGGAACCACGCGGGCACGTCGACGGGTATGTAACCGTAAACCGAAAATACGTCGAGCGCTTCCACCACGCACGAATGCCACGTGAACGTGCCGTCGATAAGCTGCATTACGAGGTAAATGGCGTATCCCACCGCTGTCCACTTAAGGAAAGGGAAGAGGAGTTTGCGCACGTCCTTCTTCACGCCTTCGCGGCAGTCCATTACCTTAAAGAAATGCCCGGCCTTGTAAAAGAACCACGGCATTGAAAACACGAGGTACGGCAGCACCACGCGCACGTCTTCGGGGTCGAAAACCCAGTTTTGGCTCATGGGGTGGAAAGCCATAATCCAAAGAATCAGTATTCCGCCCGCCAGGTCATAGTGGCTTATTCTATTCTGTTGCATGTCTGTTTTACGATTATTTCCCACAAAAATATAAAAAGTTTCAACACTGCATAAAACACAGAGGTTAAAAACTTCAGCGAGTCACGGCAACAGCGCAATACATATCATACATTACAAACAACAGAAAAAGCGACACACAATAATTATTGCATGTCGCTTTTCCTGTCTTTCGAGCCTCTTGTCGGATTCGAACCAACGACCCCGAGATTACAAATCACGTGCTCTGGCCAACTGAGCTAAAGAGGCGGGGTGGGTAAGCTCTCTGCATCGCGCTGCTACAACCAGCCTACCTTTGCTGCAATCACGCCCTGGAGGATTCAGAGGGAGCTAACCGTACAGCACTTACCCGTTTGGTAATGCGGTGCAAAATTATGTAATCATTCCGAAACGGCAAAATTTTTATGCCTGTTTTTACGAAAAAGTAAATTTCGGCAAATTGTTCCCCTATCCTATCCGTTTTTGTCTGCCACGGGAAAGCGGGTTTCCTACACCCCCAAAAAAAGGTCGGACATATTTCAAAATACAAGGCACATATTTTAAAATTTCTCAGACATATTTTTTCTTTTCTCCTATGTAGGTATAACGCATTGAAAATGAGTACCCATTTTTCGCACCCCGAAAAGGGCATTTTCTTTCCCCGGTTTTCGTGTTTTAAATGTCTGTTTTCGCCTTTGCCTTTACGGGGTAAAAAACACATTATTCCGTCACACCATACTTCGAGCGAAACACAATACAAGGATAATGCAGCTGAAAATGCAAAACACCCGCGCCGGAATGACCGACGCGGGTGTTCTTTTATCGGAAAAGGGTTGTTTACTTGACGAGGACTTTCTTCTTTCCTACGATGTAAATGCCCTTTGCGAGGTTCCTGGTTGCTTCGGCAGCATTGACGTTACGTTTAACGAGCACGCCGTCGATTGTGTAAACATCAACAATCTCGTTTTCGGTCTCTACGATTTCAACATTCTTGATGTCGTTGATTATGCCGTTGATTGTGATGGTCTTGTCAACCGTACCGCCGAGGTTCTTAACATTCGTTACGTCGATGTATCCGCCGCGGCCGGGGATAAATATTTCAGCGTCGGTAGCAACGTTGAGTATCGAGTTCTCGAAATACAGGCTTGCCTGGCCCGTTATGGACGTACCTTCGAGCGTGCCGACCAGTCCGTTGGGCGAAACGGCCGAGGTATCGGTAATTGCGTCGGCTGCAACGTCGGGCAGGTTGAACGTTAGCGGCTGGCAACCGTTCTCGTCAGGTTCGGCCGTAGTAACTACTATGAATGGCTCTCCGGCCTCGAACTCATCCTTTGCGGTGAGCGTGAGCGTGTACGAGGATTCACCGCCAGCCGGGTCGGCTTGGACAGCTATGCCATCTACTGCGTATGTCTCAACACCCGCGTTGAAGTCGGCTATCGTGCCTGCCTCCACAGCCCACGGCAATGTGATTATCGAAGTGCTTTGGGCGGGATAGTCGGGAATGTTGATTGTTCCGTCGGTCTGTTCGGCCACGGGGTCGAATCTCCACAACTGCTGGTCGCCGTTGTTCGACGGATAATTGAGGATTATCCTGTTCGTTCCGTCAGTCTTGATACAATCCATCGGGTCTTCCACTCCCACTTGCTGGAGCTTGAAGCAGCCTTTGCCATAGTAATGGAACTGGTAGGCAGCCTTGTCGCCGCTCATGAGCGGACTGTTGCCTGCTCCCTGGCCGCGGTATGCACCCCAGTACTGTCCGGTGCCGAGGTTCTGTATTGCGAACTGCATTTCCCACGGCTTGGATTCTTCACCTTCGGCAACCGCTTCGTCGCTCTCAATCGGAACCAAGCGCCAGATAGAGTAAACGTCCAGATATTCGCGGCCGTCGTTCTGGTAATCACCTATCTTTATCTTTGCGCCGGTAGATACATCGGCTATGTATATCGGCTGCTCGATAGCGAAGGAATAGTTCTCGTCAGTAACGCCGGAACGTATCACGTACCACTCGTAAGGCTGCGGCAGTATCACGTGGCTCATGAACTCGTCGTAACCGTTGTTCACTTTGGATACTGCACTGTTGACCTGCTCCTTGGTGGGGCGTTTGGGGTCTACGGAGTTACGCGCCTCGTCAAGAAGAACGTCGAAGTTGTCGATAACTGCAGCGTCGTCGATTTCGCCAATCCTGTCGCCGTCGTAAGCAAGGCTGACAAGTTCCTTGTATTCCTTATAAAGGTTTACAAGTTCCGTGGTATCAACGTATGCTTCCTGCAATTTCTTTATTGCGGCCGTAAGTTCGTGAATCGGCGTTTCGGAAGTAATATCGATAGCAGTGTATTCGGCATACTTGTCGAGTATCACCTTAAGCTCGTCAGCAGCCAGGCGCACCTCTTCGATGTAGTTGTACTGTATGCTCTCGGGGTCGAGGCCGGTGTAGAGCTGGAACTCGGCGCAGTTCCACGCTATGCCGGTAATCTCGGGGTGAGCATACGTGCGTGAAGTGCCTATCACCGGGTCGCCGCCCTCGTAGTTGGTGTAGGTGTTCATTATCACGAAACGTATGTACTTGTACTCCCCGCCGAGCTCTATCATAGGCGACGTATAGGGCACGGACATCATTCCCATGGGTACGCCCTCGGTTATCTCGCCCACCTTGGTCCAGTCCTTGGTGTTAGAGTCGCGCACGTCGTTGAACAGCCCTTCATCATTTGTGGCGTAGATGGCTATCTCGCTCGGGTTGTCGTGGTAGTTAGGATCCTGACGGCCCAGGAACTCGAAGAAGAACTGCGACACCGGCTCCTTGAGCGCAACGTTCAGGTTATGATAGCCGGCTCCGGTGGATTGTGGGAAGTTTTCATACAGGTAATCCTCCCACTCCTCCACAGTGAGGTCTTCCTTGTTGGCCACGTCGCGATTCCAGGCCGAATGGAAAGCCGTAGTCTTATCCCCGTCTATAAGGTTGTTTAAATTGCTGAATCCGGGGTCTATGCTGTTGGAATTGAATTGTGAAGCGTCCGTTACCAAGGCCACGCGCGAGCCGGTGGACATGCCGTAAAGGTTATTGCCAGTCTCGAGCAATGAGTTAAGCTGCGAGAAAAGCGCGTTGCGGTCGATATATGTAGAATCGACAAGGCGGTAGGCTTCCTGCAAGGCGGCTATATCAGCTTCGGTAACCGCGCCTGCGGCAAGTTTTTCCTCGGCAGTTGTTATGGCCGCGTCTAAAGCGTCACACGCTTCCTTCATGCCTTCGACGTTATAATATTCCGATGTAGGCAGAGCCTCGGCCTCATAAATCTGCATTTCACTAAGGTTAAACGTTATACCTGTCGTTTGCGGCGAGGCGAAGGTGCGCACGCTGCCCGGCCCGCTGTTTACCGTGCCTTTCACCACGAAGCGCAGGTATTTGTACTCTCCGCCGAGGTCGATTACAGGCGATGAGAAATGCCCGAGCGCCACCCTGACGGGGAAGTTGTATTCTGCGGCGGTCATGTCGATTATCTCCGTCCACAAGGAGGAGTCGGCCGCTGCGGTGCTTTTTGCAAGTTCGTCGTCGTTGGTGCCGTAGATTGTTATGTGGTTAGGTGTGTCGCAATAAGAGGCGTCGTTGCGTCCGGTGAACTCAAAGGTGATTTTCGACACCGGCTCGTCGAGCGCAAATTGCAGGTTGTGCCACCCGTCGCCACTCCCGAGCGGCAGGCCAGCCGTGGAGTAACGCGCGCGGTCCCACGCGGAGTGGAATACCGTAGAGGTGGAGCCGTCGATGAGGTGTTTGTAGGCCGAGCCGTCGCTCGTGCTCTGCGTGTTGGCGCTTATCTGGTCTTCGCGCGTTATGAGCGTCTTGTAATCGTTGGCTTTGTTGCGCGAGGTGCGTGCGCTGTCCAAGGCGAGTGACATTTCCTCTGCAAGGAACGCCTGCGCGCCCTGGTTTACGAGGCGGTCAATCTGCTCCTGGTCGGTTACGTGGCGCAAATACCATTCGGCCACGGAGTTGCCCGAGCCGTCCTGCTTCACGATGAGCCCTTCACGGCTCATGCCGTCGTTATAACTTGCGACAGCGAGGCTCGTGTAGTTTCCGCCGCCGTATATGTGGAACTGCCCGGGCATTGCCTTAATCCATTCTATTGTCTGGTCGGTTTCGTGCGCGGGTGTCATGGCCACGTTTGTGCCGCCCTCGGGAACAGTGCCTATATACTCGCCCGAGGCCACGTTCTTAACGGAGAATTTGCCGTCGGCGAGCTTCTCGATGTACCACAGCTGCGTTGCGTTGCCGGTGTCGGTAGAGGCGTAGGCGAGCTGCCGGTCTTCGTTCACGCACAGCGACTTGGTTATGCCCTGGTAGTGCTCAAAGCCGGAATAAGCATTCACGATGTTGTAGTAGCCCGTCTCCACGGGGTGCACGCCCGTTGCCATGAGTTCGTCGATGGCCGCGCGCAGGTCGGTGCAGTATTGCGTGAGCACGTCGTCGGCCTCGCCGTTCTGCATGGCAGCCTGCGCCTCTTCGCAGAGGGTCTTGGCACGGTCGTACACGGCCTGGTCGGTGTAGCCCGGGTCGGTGCCGAATCCAAAGCCGTAGAGCGAGAAAATAGTGTTTACGCTGTCGGTGAGGGCAAGCAGTTCCTCGCCCGGGCCGGAGGCTTCGCGCGGGGCGTAGATTTGCAGTTCGGAGAGGTTGAAGGTAACGCCCGTGATTTCCGGAACGGCGAACATGCGGGAATCCACCTTGTTCATGTGCGTCGTGCCTTTCACCACGAAGCGCAGGTATTTGAACGCCTGCGGCATGTTGATTACCGGCGACTGCCAGGGTATTTCGGTTACGAGCACGTCGCCTGGAAAATCGGTGTTCTCGGGGGTAAGTTCGGTTATGCGCACCCACTTGTCCTGGTCGGCGTTCGATGTGCTCTCCCAGAGTGCGGGGTCGTTGGTGGCGAATATCTCGATGTCGTTGGGGTTGTCGTGCCAGTCGGAGTTGCGCCCCAGGTACTCGAAGCGGAACGAGCTCACCGGCTCGGAGAGTTCGAATTGCAGGTTGTGATAACCGGGGTCGGAATTTATGCCGCCGCTCAGCGTGGCCAGCGTTGCCACCCACGATTCCTCAGTTGTGGAACCCGAAGCCATTTCGGCGCTCCAGACGGAGTGGAATATGGTGCTCACGTCGCCGTCGATGAGATTGGCGTAAGCGCCGCCGTCGTCGGTCGACAGGCTGTTCGACTTAATCTGTTCGGCTATGCCGAGCTGCGATTCCCATATCAGCGACGCGCCGCTGTCAGCCTCTTTGGCCAGTGCGATGTCGGCATATATGGCTTTGTGGTCGGAATAATACTCGCCTGCTTCGTTGGCAGCGGGGCAAATCACGGAACGCTCCACTGTAGTGCCTTTCGACGCAAAGATGAAGTCTATCTTATTATCGGCCACGTTGGGATAAGTGCCCCAGATGTCTAGCGTGCCGGGCCCGCCCTCGGTTTCCGCGGCCGCTTTCCACGTGTCTATGCACGGGTATGAGTAGTTCACGAGCATGTCGTAGCCCTCCGACTTTTCATTCAGGTTGAAGTCGGCATTGAATACGAACGGAAGGTTGGGCGCTATGCCGCGAACGGTCTCCTTGATGAGTTTGGCCGATTCCACTCGGGCTTCCTCGCTCACGTGGTCGAAGTGTGTGTTAAGATACACGAAGCTCTTGCCCGTGGCAACATCCTCGAGCACAGCCCACACGGCAATGCGGTTGCACGAGGCGTTCCAGCCTATAGACGGCTGGTTGGGCGTAGGCGACAGCCAGAAGTGCCCGCTGTTGACAAGGCGGAACCTGTCGGCCTTGTAGAATATTGGCGTGCCTTCTCCCTTGGTGCCGTCGTCGCGCCCGGCAAAGATGCTTGCGTAGCCGTCCAGCCCGGCCTTGACATCTTCGTATTGCTGCGGCACAGCCTCTTGCACGCCGAGCAGGTCGGGCTGCAATTCGGTTATCAGGGCGCAAACGTTGTCTGCACGGTTGGTCCACTGGTTTTCGGCCGCATCCGACGTGTTTAGGACGCGGATGTTGAACGACATGACGCGCAAATCAATTGCACCGTCCGGGTCGGCCCGCAAAGGGCCAATCCATGCTCCGAGCACTAAAGTGCACAGGAGCATTAACAGTCTCTTTTTTTCCATGACATTTGATTTTTTATGTTGTTAATGAGGCGTTTGTCTTTTCTTTATCGTCCTTGCGGCTACTTACACCGTTTCTTTTCCAAAAAACATTAGCGTAAAGTTAATATTAATTTTCTAATTCCCCCCCCGATAGTTGAATTTTACTAAATTAAAAATTAAATTTTCATTAAGTATTCCTTCGCAAGCACGATTCCGACATCTACCACGCCGGTTTCGGACATGAAAACAAGTGGTGTAAACAAGTGGAAACCGGTGCCGCAAAAAGGCGGTTTTCGGCACGAAAAAGTGAAAACTGATTTTCAGCGCCTTTACCCCA
>ERZ791923.3880-NODE-3880-length-10747-cov-6.122054_pt1 | contig 10747 bp, 11 predicted proteins | sample MGYA00510133_ERZ791923 | MGnify/ENA primary metagenome ERZ791923 (study PRJEB30046, sample SAMN00792106) | human gut metagenome | study: EMG produced TPA metagenomics assembly of the A metagenome-wide association study of gut microbiota in type 2... | reverse complement strand
TCACGGAGATCACGGCGGTGATGCCCTCCCGGACGTCCTCGCCGGAGACCTTGTCGCCCTCCTTGATCATGCCGTATTTCATGCCATAGGCGTTCAGCACCCGGGTCAGGGCCGTTTTGAAGCCCGTCTCATGCATGCCGCCCTCGGGGGTGTGGATGTCGTTGGCGAAGGACACCAGGGTCTCGTTATAGCTGTCGTTATACTGCAGGGCCACCTCGGCGGTGCTGTCGCCCTTGGCCCCCGCCAGATAGACGACCTCCTCATGCAGCGCCGTCTTGTTGCGGTTGAGCCAGGTAACAAATTCCCGGATGCCTCCCTCGTAGCACATGGAGTCGCTCTGCTCCTGGCCGGGCCGGGCATCGGTGATGGTGATGCGCAGGCCCGCGTTCAGGAAGGCCTGCTCCCGCATGCGGGTGTGCAGGGTCTCATAGTCGTATACCAGGGTGTCGAACATCTCCGGATCCGGCTTGAAGGTCACGGCGGTGCCGGTCTGATCGGTGTCGCCCAAAATCTTCATCTCCTGGGTGATCGCTCCCCGGGAGAACTTCATCTCGTAAATTCTGCCGTCCTTCTGAACCTGCACCTCCAGCCATTCGGACAGGGCGTTGACCACGGACGCGCCCACGCCGTGGAGGCCGCCGGATACCTTATAGCCTCCGCCGCCGAACTTACCGCCGGCGTGGAGCACGGTGTATACCACCTCCAGGGCCGGCCGGCCGGTCTGCTTCTGGATATCCACAGGGATGCCGCGGCCGTTATCGGTAACGGTGATGGTGTCGCCGGGGTTGATGGTAACAGTGATCTCGGTGCAGTATCCGGCCAGTGCCTCGTCAATGGCGTTGTCCACGATCTCATACACCAGATGGTGCAGGCCGGAGGCCGACGTGGAGCCGATATACATACCGGGCCGCTTGCGCACCGCCTCCAGCCCCTCCAGCACCTGGATTTCCGAGGCGTCATAGGTGGTGTCCACAGCGGTGACTTTTTCCAGTTCGCTCATTGGATGATCTTTCCTTTCCTTGGGTCTTTCCTGTCATTCCCGGGAACCCGGTGTCTGCCGATCTCCCGGCAATGACAGGGAAAAAATTCACTTCTTTTCCGCTCTTTTCAGCAGCGTCTGGGTATTCAGCTGGGAAATATATACGATCTGCCGGTGATACGGATGGTCGCACACCAGAAACGACTTGGGAATGTCGTCGCACACCGGAAGCACCACGCCCTCCTGCTCCGCCTGGTCCAGAAACCGCCGGGTCTGGGGGGACTGGGACGTAATGTCCAGGTCGAATATGCCGATGATGTGCCGGTCGTTGACCATCACGTTCTGGCCGATATGCAGAAAGCCCATCACAGCACCCTCCCTTCCCGGATGTGGTACACCCGGCCGGACAGCAGGGCGTCCAGCCGGTCGTTTTCGCAGCAGGTGATGAACACCTGTCCGCCTGCAATGCGGTTGAGGACATACTCCTGCCGCCGGGGGTCCAGCTCCGACAGCACGTCGTCCAGAAGCATCACCGGATACTCGCCGATGGCGTTTTTGTGGATCTCCCGGTCCGCCAGCTTCAGGCTCAGGGCCGCCGTCCGCACCTGCCCCTGGGAGCAGAAGTGCCGGGCCTCCAGGCCGTTGACCGTCACGGCGATATCGTCCTTATGGGGTCCCGACAGGCACAGCCGGGAGGCCAGCTCCGCCTGATAGTGCCGGGCCTGGTGCTCCTCCAAGGCCCCGGCGATGTCCTGCACCGGACCCAGAGGATCCTCCACGGTTTTCACCGTCTGATAGGTCAGGGCCAGGTCCTCCCGCTCCCCGGAGCACTCCCAGTGGGCCCGCCGGGCATGGACCGCCAGCGCCTGGACATACCGGGCCCGATAGCTAATCAGCACCGCCCCCACCTGGCACAGCCGGTGGTTGAAGTCCGGCAGGGTGTCCAGCAGCTGGGGATATTCGTCGCTGTCCCGGAGGATGCGGGTCTTGTGGTCATACAGCCGCCCGTATTCCGCCAGGGCCTCGGCATACCGGGGCCGCAGCTGGCACAGGGACTGGTCCATGAACCGCCGCCGGGCCGCCGCCCCCTCCCGGATAAGAAACAGGTCCTCTGGAGAGAAAAACACCGTGTGCAGCACCTGAGACAGATCGCCGCCGTTTCTGGCGGCCACGCCGTTGACGGTCATCCTCCGCCTTCGGCCCCGATTCAGGAGAATTTCCGTTTCAAACTCCCGCTCCCGGGCCTGAATATGCCCCACAAGGCGAGCCCGGTCCCGGTCAAAGCCGATGAGCTCCCGGTCCGCGTGGGTCCTGGGACTGCGGCCGCAGGATAGGTATACGATGGCCTCCAGCAGGTTGGTCTTTCCCTGGGCATTTTCGCCGTATATGACGTTGCAGCTTCCGTCGAAGGTCAGCTGCTGGCTGTCGTAATTGCGGAAGCCCTCCAGCAGCAGGCGGTCAATCTGCATACTGCACGCCGTAGCGCTGTCCCTGGGCCCCCACCACGTCGCCGGGGCGGAGCTTCTTTCCCCGCATGGTGCACACCTCGCCGTTGACCAGGACCTCGCCGTCCTGGATCAGCAGCTTGGCCTCGCCGCCGGTGGCGGTGATGGCCGCCAGCTTCAGAAGGTCCTGGAGCTTGATATACTCCGTGGTAATGGTAATCATTTCCATATCTATCACGCTTTCAGCCGCACCGGCAGCACCATATAAAGGAAGCTCTCCTCTCCGTCTGCGGGCACCAGCACCGCCGGAGAAATGCTGGTGTTCAGCTCCAGGGTCACGGAGTCCGCCGGGGCATAGCGCAGGGCGTCCATGAGATAGCGGTTGTTGAAGCCGATCTCCAGGCCGTTTCCGTCGCCGTCCAGGGGGCAGATGTCCTTGGCCTCGCCGGCGCCGGTTTTGGCGGACAGCAGCACCCGGCCATTTTCAAACACGCAGCGCACCGGGCTCTTGAGCTTTTCGCTGATGACCACGGACACCCGGTCCAGGCTCCCCAGCATGGTCTTGGTGTCCGCCGTCAGGCGGATGGGATTATTCCGGGGGATGGAGTTTTTATAGTCCAGGAAGTCCCCCTCCAGGCGGCGGCAGATCAGCTGGGTGGCCCCAGCTTCAAACAGCAGGTGGCGCTTGCCCTGGATAATAGTGACTTTTTCGTCGGAATCCTCGCAAATTTTCTCTACTTCGTTCAGAGCGGAGCCAGGGGCCACAAATTTGAAGGCGCCGCCCTCGGCCCGGTCCAGAGGCTCCCGGCGCAGGGCCAGACGGAAGCCGTCCACGGACACCACCGTCAGATCCTGGTCGCCTACCTCAAACAGGGAGCCGGTATGGACGGGGCGGCTCTCGTTGGTGGACACGGCGAAGCTGGTCTGGTTGATCATGGCCTTCAGGGTACCCTGTCGGATGTCCACGGAGAACTGGTCGTCCACCTCCGGCAGCTCCGGATAGTCGTCGGCGGACAGGCCCAGAATCTCAAAGCTGGCGTCGCCGCAGGTCAGATGGACGGACAGATTTTCGTCCGCCGCGAACACGATCACATCGTCCGGCATTTTCCGGATCATCTCGCCGAACAGCCGGGCGCTGAGGACGATGCGGCCGGGGGACTGGACCTGGGCGTCCACGATGGTGCGGATGCCGGTCTGCATGTTGTAGCCGGACAGGGTCAGGGTATCGCCCCCCTCCAGCAGGATCCCCTCCAGGGCCGGAATGGAGCTTTTGGCGGCTACCGCCCGGGAGGTGGTGTTGACGGCGCTTTGCAGCAGCGCCTTTTCACAGGAAAATCGAAGCATAGAGACGCGTTCCTTTCTTTCAGAATGAAAAGAGACTCCGTTCTCCAAAAGAGAACAAAAAGATATCTTTATTTTAGTAACAGTCGCCGTAGGGAAAATTCATGTGGAAAAGTGCCGGAGGGCCTGAAATCAGCGGATTCTTTCTCCACACCCGGGTGGGGAGAAAGGGAGGGAGTTTTCCACCGGAAAATCCGGGGTCCGGTACTCCACAGGTTTTCCCCGTGGAATCCACAGAGAATGTGGAAAGAGGGTTACTTCTTGTTGTTGATGTTGGTGGTGATTTCCTTGACCTTTTCGGCGTAGGCCGGGTCGGAGCGCATTTTCTTTTCCACCTGGTCCAGGGAGTGCAGCACCGTGGTGTGGTCCCGGTCGCCGAACTCCTTGCCGATGTCGTTGAGGGAGAGGTTGGTCATCCGGCGGATCAGATACATGGCGGTCTGCCGGGCCTCCATCAGGTCCCGCTTCCGGCCCTGGCCCCGGACCTGCTCCTCGTCCACGTCGTAATAGCGGCAGATATACTCGATGATCAGGCTTGGCGACGGCACGAACTCGTTGTATTTCTTCAGCATGTCCTTTACGGCCCGGCTGACGGCCTCGCCGTCCACCTGGTTGCCCAGCAGGTCCCGATAGGCCAGGAGCTTGTTCAGGGCGCCCTCGATCTGGCGGACGTTGGCGGTGAGGTTTTCGGCGATGAAGCTGCTGATATCGTCCGGCAGCTGCACCCCCAGCAGGGCGGCCTTGTTTTTGATGATGGCGAGCCTTGTCTCAAAGTCCGGCGGCGCCACATCCACCATCAGGCCCCACTCGAACCGGGTCTGAAGCCGGTCCTCCAGCTGGGTCATCTCCCGGGGAGGACGGTCCGAGGTCAGCACGATCTGCCGCCCGGATTCGTACAGGGTGTTGAAGGTGTGGAAGAATTCCTCCTGGGTCTGCTTCTTGCCGGCGATGAACTGGATATCGTCCACCAGCAGCAGGGTGGACTGGCGGTATTTCTCCCGGAATTCGGCGTTCTTTCCCTCCCGGATGGAGGCGATCAGCTCGTTGGTGAAGTCGTCGCCCTTGATGTACACGATGCGGGCCTCCGGCTGCCGCTGGCGGACCTGGTGGGCGATGGCGTACAGCAGGTGGGTCTTGCCCAGGCCGGAGTCGCCATAGATGAACAGGGGGTTATAGTGCTCCGCAGGCTTTTCAGCCACGGCCCGGGCGGCGGCATAGGCCATCTTGTTCTGGGGGCCCACCACATAGGTGCCGAAGGTGAAGGCGTCGGACTCCAGCAGGGAGCCGGGCCGGTCCGGAGCCACCCCGTGATAGGCGGAAAGCTGCTGATCGTCCAGAATTTTTACCTCCAGGTCGGAGGAGAAGATGTCCTTCAGCGCGGCCTTGATATGGCTCATGAACCGGGCCTCGATGGTGGATTTTTTGAAGGAGTTGCTGCAATGCAGCACAAAGGCGGAGTCCTCCATGGTCACCACCTCCACCTCGTCGAACCAGGTGTTGATGGTGGTTTCCGACAGCTGGGACCGCAGCCGGTCCAGCACGTTTTTCCATACGTCTGCGATTGAATTCAATGAAAGCGCCCCTTTCCCGCGGATCATGCGTTTTTCTCTCTCTGTTTCAGGCAAAATAACACCTCACATTATATCAAATCAGCGCCGGAAAGTCCACACATATACTAATACTAAGTATAAAATTTTTTTCTTCTCCCTAAACAGATTCCGGAAGAAAATACGCCCCATTTCCGGCGTATTTTCCGGAAAACGGGCCGAACGGAGTACCCGAAGCGTCCAAAATACCCTTTTCGTGGAAAATGCAGATTTCTGTTGACAGCGGGGCCGGGATTCTGTATAATGTTTACCATGCCGTTTTGCGGCATCCGCTTTGTCAACTGCGGCCGCGGAGGACAAGTCCTCCGCCCGCCGTCGAGTATGTGCGGCAGCTTCGATCTGCCGCCGGATTTTTACAAAATGGAGGTGTCATGCAATGTTCCGTACCTATCAGCCCAAGAAGCGCCAGCGCTCCAAGGAGCACGGCTTCCGCAAGAGAATGGCCACCAGCAACGGCCGTAAGGTTCTGGCCCGCCGCCGCGCCAAGGGCCGCGCTCGCCTGACCCATTGAGGTCGCGGAAAGTGCATCGCGCATAAAGGATAGACCAGGGACGGTGGAAGGGAAAACTGCCGTCCCTTTTGGCCTATGCTCATTTCAGCCGCCGCATCGGCGGAGAAGGTGCTTGTTTTCATGAATCCTGCCGTCACGGTAAAAGAGAACTACGAATTTCGCCGGATCTACCGCAAGGGGAAGTCGGCGGTGTCGCCGCAGCTGGTGATTTATTGCCAGCGGAACCGCCGGGGGCTGAGCCGCCTGGGGGTCTCCGTCAGCACGAAGCTGGGCGGCGCCGTGGTCCGCAACCGGGTGAGAAGGCGTATCCGGGAGATTTACCGGCTGAATAAGCCGAAAATGGTCCCGGGATACGACATCATCGTGGTGGCCCGGGTCCGGGCCGTGGAAACCGGCTATCAAAAGCTGGAGAGCACCTATCTGCGCCTTCTGAGGCAGCTGAATCTGCTGCGGGAGGACCCGTCATGAAGCGGGCCATCCTGCGGGCCATCCGGTTTTATCAGGCGTCCGTGTCGCCGCTGTTTCCGCCCCGCTGCCGGTATATCCCCACCTGCTCGGAATACGCCCTGCAGGCCGTGGAGAAATACGGGCCGCTGCGGGGCGGCTTTATGGCGCTGCGGCGCTTTCTGCGATGCAATCCCTTCCACAAAGGCGGGTATGATCCTGTTCCCTGAAAACCTCGTTTTTCCCACCCAACAAAAAACGGAGGTAACTACCCCATGTTTGCAACGCTCGGATATTATATCTGCGTTCCCTTTGCCTTCCTGACCCGGCTGTTCTACAGCTGGACCGGGTCCTATGGCGTGGCCCTGATCCTGTTTACCCTGGTGGTGAAGCTGGTGCTGCTGCCCTTCCAGCTCAAGAGCAAGAAGAGCATGCTGCGCATGAACCGCATGCAGGGCAAGCTCAACGACATCAAGACCCGCTATGCCAACAACCAGCAGAAGCAGCAGGAGGCCATGGCGGAGCTGTATGCCAAGGAAGGCATTAACCCCATGTCCGGCTGCCTGTGGTCCTTCATTCCCTTCCCCATCCTGATCGCCCTGTACTATATCATCCGCGTGCCCATGCGGTACTTCATGGGTCTGTCCGAGACGGTGATCGCCGAGATCACCACTCTGGCCGGAAGCCTGGGCTTCACCGTGGCCGACGGCAGCCAGGCCTATGAACAGATCTATCTGGCCAAGTTCATCCATGAGCATTGGGCGGATTTTGCCGGGAAGTTCGACGGCCTCATCGACCTGAACTACAGCTTCCTGCACATTGACCTGGCGGCTCAGCCGTCCACGCTGTTCAGCCAGTTCCCCGGCGGCGGCTGGCCCGTTTGGGGTGCACTGCTGCTGCCCATCATTTCCGCCGGCATCCAGTTCGTCATGAGCTTCATCACCATGCGCACCAATGGTTCTGCCCCCAACGGGTCTACCAAGACCATGATGTACATGATGCCCCTGATGAGCCTGTGGATGGGCTATATCCTGCCCTCCGCTCTGTGCGTGTACTGGATTGCCAACTCCGCGTTCTCCCTGATCCAGGAGCTGACCCTGAATAAGTATTTCAACAAGAAGCTGGACCGCGAGGAGACCGAGAAGGAAAAGGCCGCCCGGGAAAAGCGCTATGCCAAGTATCAGCGCCAGAAGGAGCTGATGGCCCAGCAGCAGCTGGCCAACGGCGGCAAGAAGCCCCAGAATCAGCAGGGGAAGAAAAAGCCCTCCGGCGACAAGAAAAAGTCTGCCGGAAGCAACGAAAACGGCCGCGTGGGCCAGCGTCCCTATGCCAGGGGCCGCGCCTATGACAAGAGCCATTACGATGACTAATGATGACTAAGGAGTTTTGTCTATGAGTTATATTGACGTAACGGGCAAGACCGAGGAGGAAGCCATCCGCAAAGCGCTCCAGCAGCTGCAGATGGACCGCGACGACGTCTCTGTTGAGATTCTGGAGCGGGCCAAGAGCGGCTTTCTGGGCATCGGCAGCAGCCCTGCCCGGGTCCGCGTGACCTATGGTCAGGAGGAGCCAGAGGCTCCCGCCGCCCCGGTCCAGCCGGAGAAGAAACCCGAAAAGAAGCCCGAACCCAAGCCCCAGCCGAAACCCCAGCAGCCCAAGCCCCAGAAGGCCGAGGCACCCAAGGCCGCTCCCAAGGCTCCCGAAGCCCCCAAGGCTGCGGAGGCCCCTGCCGCCCCGGTTCAGGAGTCCTGCCAGGACGACAACGCCCGCCGCATCACCGAGTTCCTGACGGGCCTGCTGGAGCATATGGACAGCCCCGCCCAGGTGAAGGTCACCGAGACGGAGAAGGGCCGCTACAGCGTGGTGCTGGAGGGCCAGAAGCTGGGCCAGCTCATCGGCCGCCGGGGCGAGACCCTGGACGCCATCCAGCAGCTGACCAACTATGCCGTCAATTCCGGCCGGGAAAAGCGCATCCGCGTCCATGTGGACGCCGAGAACTACCGGGCCAAGCGCGAGCAGAGCCTGGAGTCCCTGGCCCGCAAGGTGGCCGGAAAGGTCACCAAGTATCGCCGCAGCGTCACCCTGGAGCCCATGAACGCCTATGAGCGCCATGTGATCCACGCCGCCCTGCAGGATGTCCCCGGTGTGAACACCTACTCCATCGGCACCGAGCCCAACCGCCGCGTGGTGGTGTCCTACGACCGCGACAAGCGGTAAACGAATACGAAAAAAGAACGCCTGCGGGCGTTCTTTTTTTATGTGATGCCGCCGGACCAAAAAAGAACGGCAAAAATTTAACATTTTTTCGAAATTGTTTCCTTATAGTAGAAAAAGTAGTTTACATAGCTTGACCGACTGTTGTATAATACAGTAAAGTCGTTATCAGGCTGCTTTTTACGGAACAATTCAAAAAAACAACAGGAGGAAAATTCCCATGTCTTACAGAATTCTGGTCGTCAACCCCGGCTCCACGTCCACCAAGATCGGCGTCTATGAGGACGAGAACCTGCTCTTTGACAAGACTCTGCGCCACAGCGCCGAGGAACTCGAAAAGTTTGACTCCATCCCCGCCCAGAAGGACTGGCGGCGCAAGCTGGTGATGAAGGCCCTGGAGGATCAGGGCTTCGACGTGAAGACCCTGTCCGCCGTCTCCGGCCGCGGCGGCCTGCTGGCTCCTATCCGGGGCGGCACCTACGCCGTCAGCGACCGTCTGGTCCGCGACTGCACCGTGGGCGTTCAGGGCCAGCACGCCTCCAACCTGGGTGGTATCATCGCCCGGGAGATCGGCGACCAGCTGGGCATCCCCTCCTTCATCGTGGACCCCGTGGTGGTGGATGAGCTCAGCGACGTGGCCCGCTTTGCCGGTCACCCCCTGTTCCACCGCACCAGCATTTTCCACGCCCTGAACCAGAAGGCCGTGGCCAAGCGCTATGCCAAGGAGCACGGCAAGAAGTATGAGGATCTGAACCTCATCGTCTGCCACATGGGCGGCGGCTGCTCCATCGGCGCCCACGTCCACGGCAGCGTGGTGGATACCCAGAACGCCCTGGACGGCGATGGTCCCTTCTCCCCCGAGCGGTCCGGCAGCCTGCCCACCGGTCAGCTGGTGAGCCTGTGCTTCAGCGGCAAGTATACCGCCGGCGAGGTCCGCAAGATGCTGGCCGGCCACGGCGGCCTGGTGGCCTACACCGGCTCCAACGACATGCGCGACCTGCTGAAGGCCGCCGCCGAGGGCGACAAGGAGATTGCCGCCACCGTGGAGGCATTCCACTATCAGATCGGCAAGGAAGTGGGCGCAATGGCCGCCGTCATGAAGGGCAAGGTGGACCAGATCATTCTCACCGGCGGCATTGCCTACGGTCAGGAGACCGTGGACGCCATCACCGATATGGTGGGCTGGATCGCCCCCATCACCGTGTATCCCGGCGAGGACGAGCTGCTGGCCCTGGCACAGGGCGCTCTGCGTGTCCTCAACGGCGAGGAGCCTGCCCGGGTGTATTGATCGAAACCCCTCAAGCGTTATAAAGGCAGCCGCCCGACCCGGGCGGCTGCCTTTTTTTCTCTGTTCAGTTCCACACGATGTCAAAGGCGGCGGTGAAGCCGCAGGAGGCGTCGTGGGAAATCAGCATGCCGGTGCTGCGATCCACCACATAGCCATAGCAGGTGACGGTGACGGAGGTGCGGGCGTCCTCCGTCTCATACACAAAGCCCTGGTCCCAGCGGTCGTTGACCAGCGCCGCCATATCCTGGGCAGAGGCGTCCTGGCTGGCCAGCATGGCCAATAGAAGCGGCTGGATAAAGGCAGTGCTGGCATAGACGAAGTCCGGGGCGGAGGACGGGTCCCCGCCGCCCTGGGCGGTATAGGAGCACCGGAACCTCACGGCGGTCAGGTATCCGTTGGCGTCTGTCTCATATTTCAGGCGGCTGGGAAAGGCGTTTTCCAGGGTGGCTGCATATCCCCGGAGTGAATCCCGCACCCATGCGCCATTGGAGTGTAGCCGCAGGGGAGAATCCGTGACCCGGGCCATCTGGTTGAAGTTTTCCGCAAACTCCTCCACCGTCAGCCGCCCGCTGTTAGCAGGCATCAGAAGAATGTTGCTGCCGCCGATTATGGCCAGGATCACCAGCCCCCAGGCTGCGGGAAGCAGCGCCCACCGCCACCAGGGAATGTCCCGGCTCTGGCACAGGAGCTCTCCCTCCCAGGGCATTTCCAGGCCGTCCCGGCAGTCCAGATAGCTTCTGCGCAGCCGCCACAGCCGCAGAACGGGAATGTTCAGGGCGATCCCGTACACCACGGCCATGGCCGTGTAGGCGTAGGCCTGGCCCCAGGTGGGACGGCGGCCGTCCGGCTGTTCCACCGTCAGCCCCAGCAGCAGCTTGCCCGGCGTGACGCCCCACAGGTGCAGCAGCACCGGCTCCA
>ERZ791923.3874-NODE-3874-length-10769-cov-2.364383_pt1 | contig 10769 bp, 6 predicted proteins | sample MGYA00510133_ERZ791923 | MGnify/ENA primary metagenome ERZ791923 (study PRJEB30046, sample SAMN00792106) | human gut metagenome | study: EMG produced TPA metagenomics assembly of the A metagenome-wide association study of gut microbiota in type 2... | reverse complement strand
ATTTCAAGTTCTCAATCCCGTAACGATTAGCTTTCATACAATCATCTCCTAAAGATTCGGATAAAGCAGACGGATCAACAATCGAAAACAAAGAAAACTGCTGAGGTCCATAATGATACATCGGATCATGCTGTTTTTCTTGTATCCATTTATTTAGAATTGGACGTTCTGCCTCTGGATTCTCGACAGCAATAGGAGCATACCCCCATTTTATGGCATATTTATCATAAACTCCCAAAAGTGGGGGAAGTAAATTTACCCCCTCGTCTCCCGGTTGCGCCACATAATTAAAACGAGCGTAATCCATGATAGAAGGAGTTGTTCCATATTTCCGAGTAAACGTCACGGAACGTAAAGAATCTACCGGATAGGCGTAAGATGCCCCCATATTATGCATTAACCCAAGCGTATGACCAATCTCATGAGCAGCCACATACCGCAATGCTCGTCCCATCGTTTCCTCGTCAAACACCTTTTCCCTCACCTTAGGATCAACCTGGGCTAATTGAACAAATTGCCAGTTATGCAACAACTTTATCACGTTATGATAGAACAATACATCTGCCTGTATGATTTCTCCCGAACGAGGATCAATCCAAGCCGGCCCCATTGAATTTGCCGTTTCTGTCGTGATATAACGATAACACGAGTAGCGAATGTCATCCGGATCAAAATTTGGATCATCCGCTGGATAATCTTTAGCCACTATCGCATTCTTAAAACCGATTTCTTCAAAGGCCGCTTGCCAATCTTCAACCCCCAATTTAATGTATTTTCTCCATCGCTCAGGAATAGCAGGATCTACGTACCATACGATCGGCTTCTTCGGTTCCACCAGTTCTCCATTACGATAGCGCTCCACATCCTCATCTTTAGGCTCGATTCGCCATCGTTGGATATAATCTACTTTTTTCAACTCGTCCACCTTTTCCGTATAAATATGTTTTCGTAACGGAAAATACCCGATTCGGACATCAGATATACGTGGTCTCATAGGCTTATCCGGTAACAGAATGATCGAACGAGTCATAATAGCCGTAAAAGGATAATCATCAACGGTATACACTAACCGACTTTTAATATTCAGATTTAAAGGAAATGATTTCACCTCTAATATCGTCGATTTATCACTAGAGAAACTACCCTCCAAAGGATTCTCCCCAAGAATAAAGCTCAATGGAGTTCGCGGCTTAAAAGGACTTAATTCCTTCTGATCCGAACAAAAGAAAAAAGAAACATCAATCACAACCCCGGTAGAATCAGCATTCCCACACACTATTTTAAAAGCCTCCATTATCGGATCTACATTATTTCTTTGCAATGATTGATAGATCGGAGACATCGGGTCACATTGATTCAACGGGCTCAATCGATGTAGATACACTTGTTCCTCATCCCGTGTAAATTTTACCAATAACGGATGAAGAGGCATCTCTCCTCCCGACACATCGGTATTATTACTTGTAGCGGTTACCCGTGAAGAAAGCAACATATCCTTATTCAACAAACTTTGAGGTATTTCAAAATACACCTTCTGTTTTTTCTTGAATATTTTAAACATCCCTTCATGCACCTCCGCATCTTTTAAAATATCGGCATAACTACTGGCTCCTACCGCCGAATCTTGTTTGGTTGTCACGGGACCTAACTCTCCTAACTTTTTGCCAAACAACTGAGCTTCACTAGTCTTTGCCAATAATAAACCGGCAAAGATTAGTATTCCTGTCCTTACATTCATTCTTAATTATTTAAACTGTTTATTCCCTATAGCAACAAGATCAATCTGATATTTCATTTTAAAATAATTTACCAAAATGTCATATTTATCTTTCAATTTACTATGAGTATCTAACACGAGTTTTAACTCTTCATAAGGAACTGTTAGAATTACTCCCATGAAATCTCTAAAATCACCTTCTTTATTAGGTGTTACCAATGAATAAGGATTTGAAAGATCCCTATACCAAAAACCATAATCTCTTACATCCACATCAGTCACTCCCTCATTTTCCGGCAAATATTCTAAAAACGCTTGATAATACCCCTTACTCACTTCATAAAAACTCTCCGGCACCTGAATAATACCATTTTGTAATAGATACTCTTGCCAAAACACCCCGTTAGTTGACTCTCGAATACTTCTCAACTCTTCTTCTGACAAATTCTCTACCCCTTCTCGTATTTTTCCTAAAGCCAAATAACTAAGCCCCGCCAAAGCTGCATTATCCTCCAATACGCCCCAATTCATCCGCCCTACTTGCTCTCCGATCAACAATTTCAATGGGAAATATTTCTTTTTAAAGTCAGTATCATAAATATTCAAAAATGTTTTTTCCAACATAGAAAACCCTTTCATCAAAACGACACGGTCTTCCTGTTTTGTCAGGTAAACATTTTTTGCCAGTCCACTCATGTTCCATTGGTAATCAATCGTATCGTAATCAACCATAATGATGGATCCGTTTTCTTGATAAAATTTATAAATATATTGATCAACCTCATCTCCTCCTTCCTTCAGTTCATAAGGAATATCTCCCTTCGTCGTATGAATGGCATCCTCATCATAACAGGCTGAAAATCCTATACCCAAAACAAGGATTAACGATAGTAATTTATATGTTCTCATCCTATTCATCTTTTAATTATTGTACAATAACACCTTTTCTCTCCGGACGATTGATATTCTCCAGATTATAGTCAAACTCTTTTACCTCCACAGGCAAAGGCAAAGTGTACGCTTTATCATTCTCTTCAAGTACAAATTTCACTTTTTGAGAACTATTCATGTCTGTCGTGTAAATGTGCTCTATTCTTGGACGATCCCAACGCCGAAGGTCAAACCAACGATGTTGCTCGAAACACAACTCGAAACGACGTTCCTGCCGAACCAATTGAATAACATCTGTTTTCGTAGAAACTGTTATTGGAACCTCTACTTCAAAACGATATTTTCGAAGATGTTCAATATCATCTAAAGCTAAATCCGTATGTCCCAACTCCGCATTAGCCTCAGCTCGATTCAGATAAGCCTCTGCCGTACGAAAAGCGAAGCCATATACTCCTGTATTTGCAGCACCTTTCCCAACAATCAAATCCCCCCAATCATCTTTCACGTAAGTCCGTTTTCGGACGTCATTTGCATGAAACGAATTATAAAACGCCATGGCAACAGGGAAACACCCACGATACGCAGCACTAAGATAATTCACTTCATAATCACCGTATGTCCAAATGATCTCAGGATTTTCTTTTGTAAATACATAATCTTCTTCCGTTAACGTCCGAATATCATATAAAGCTGAATTTACAGCTAAAACCTTATCCGCATAAAAAATAACTTGTTCATAGTCTTTTTTGTATAGATAAAATCTGGAGGCTAACAAATAAGCAGCACCTTTGGATATCCGAAAAACCGTTTTCGTATAATCCGTGGATTCAAGAAGTTGAATAGACTTTTTCAGGTCTTTCTCTATCAATTCGTAAGAACGTGCCAATGTTTCCCGTTGATATGTCCGTTCCCTCACACTATGCTCATAATTAAAGGGAATACCTAAAGCTTTATCAGCCGTTTCTTTCTCGTAAGGTTCACCGTACAAGTTTACTAGTATAAAATAACAATATGCACGCAAAAAATAAGCTTCCCCTAGTAAATCATCTTTATCGCTCTGAGTTCCTTCCGCATCATCCAACAAATCAATAACATTATTAGCAATAAGAATCTTACTATAATACGTTTCCCAAGCATTATCCGCATTCAATGCTCCGGTAAAACGATACTCCGGATTCGGTTGCCAACAAAAATAACCATACCCATCTCCCCGAATATCTGACTGCATAATAGGCCAGGTATTCGCTTTTTCTTCAACATCATCCGTCATAATATCCAAATACGTATGAATCGAAGTATTATCTCTAATATACCCTTCCCCAAACAAGAATTCACTATAATCCTTTACCGTTTTAGGAATAATCAAATCCTGAGAACTCTCTTCTAGAAAATTTTCACACGAAGAGAAAAATACCACAATTATTATATATATCAATTTCTTCATGGCTATTTCGTTTTAAAGTGAAATATTTAATCCAAAAGTAAAACTCTTCGTCGGGGGCACGGTACCTGATCCCAAGGTCATCTGCTCCGGATCCTGTCCTCTTAATTTCTTATTGGCCCACAACCAAAGATTTCCAGCCTCTAAACGTAAACTAACTCCGGACACTCCGATGCGTTTATAAAGATGTTCCGGTAAATTATAACTCAGCGAAATATTCCTCATTCGTAAAAAATCACCCGACACAACCCGTAAATCTGCATTATTATACATCTCCCACTTATTACTGGATATTGTATATTTACGGTCCATATCAGAATAAGCTAAACTCAAATCTGACAACGCTGGAATATTCGTATTCTCATTTACCCCTTTTCTCCAACGATTTACAAATTCATCTGACATATTTTGCTGAGGCAAAGGCAACATCTGCCCCGTAGATTCATATAAATTATTCAACCGAACTTTTTTACCCACAGAGAAAGCAAACAACGCATTCAGCGTAAAACCTTTAAAACTGAAATAAGTCGAAAATCCTCCGTTAAAATCAGCCACCCGTTTCCCGGAATACGCAAATGCTTTAGCAAACATTTCCTCTTTTGAGATACCATCCGGCTCGTCTATATCTTTAAATTTCGGCAACCCCTCTTCATCCAAACCATCAAACTTATAGGAATAAAAACCATCCAAAGGTTTAGACTCCATGATCAGATTCCCTTGCAAATAATCCTTATAATCATAAGTTTGCGTCTGATTCTTACTGGTCACTTTATTATAATTCTGATACATATTCAAAGAGAGTCCCCATGTAAAATTCTTTGTTTTTATAGGAGTTCCATTTAACGTAAATTCCCAACCCTTATTTTCCACATCACCTCCATTAATTGAAACATCTCTCTTACCGGAAACTGTTGAAACTCGCTTAGTTATAATTTGATCTTCACCCTTTTTCAAATAATACTCAGCACAACCGCTAATTCTATTATTCAAAAATGCAAACTCCAAAGCTAAATTATAAGATTTTGTCTTTTCCCATTTCAGATATGGATTCTGAAGTTTATTCAAAGATGATATATACTCTTTGGAAACATCATCCATTCCGCTCATTGACACAATCAGATTCGGAGTCTGATCTGAATGAACATTACCTTGTACCCCGTATGATCCTTTCAACGCCAATAAATTCATCCATTGGATATTACTAAAGAACATCTCGTTATGAATATTCCAACGAACAGCAGCAGACCATACTGGCAAGAATTTTGTACTCTTATCCTGTCCGAATTTATTCGATCCATCAGTACGAATATTAAAATTAGCCGTGTAACGATCATCGTAAGTATACGTGAAAGTTCCATAGAAAGAAACCACATTAGTCAGACGATCCACCACCACATCCGGATTAGCCATCAGCCATTCGTTATACAAAGGCCATTCAGCTGCATTAATAGCAACAAATTTCTTACCTCTATCCGGCAAATATCCACGTTGCACAGTAGATATTCCATCATATTTTACAGAACGAGCTTCTGATCCCACATTCACGTCTATTTCATGCGTTTCATGCAATCTTTTGAAATAATTAAATCCAGCCCTCACCGTATATGTAGACGACAATGTATTATCATTTTTTAATTCCCCACCATAAGGTAAACGGCACCCCGTCTCAACGAAATTACGATCTGTCGGCAATTCATCACCATAATTTACACCCCGCAAATCTGTGATATAATACGATTTCTCATTTGCCCATTCAGAATCCTTTGTATTAGCTTTTGATAAAGAAAACACCCCGGAGAATGTCAATCCTGATAGTATTTTATAATTTACATCTACCATGAAATCAATAGTCTGGTTTTTTATCTTCCGGCCAGTATTATCTCGTTCATTAAGGATATTATAATTCAAAATGGTTTCTGTTTTATTATAAAACAAATAAGATCCATCCTCATTATAAGCAGGAATTGCACGAGAAGTATTATAAGCATATCCGTATGGATCGATAGAACCATGCAAATATTTCTTTGTTGCTGCGTAAGCCCTTAAAGATAATCCGACATTTAATTTTTTACTCAATTCTAAATTCAACTTCAAAAGAGCATTACAACTCTCCACATCAGACCCCTTCACCACGGCATTTGTATTTGCATATCCAGCAGAAAAATAATAATTCACAAACTCCGAACCTCCTGAAATTGATAATGAATGCTTATGAGACACGTCCGTTCTGAAAAGTTCATCATACCAATCCGTATTTACTTTTTCAAGATCATACACCCGATCCACAAATTGTTCCTGAGTAATCCGTTTAGCATACAAATCATATAAAGCTCCTTCATAACCGATATTAGAAGGTTTTATTCCAAACGTCAATCCCCTCTCCTCAATCTCCTTAGACACATCAATTCTCTCCTTGGAATTCATCCGGTTCAGATTATTATAACTCGGCCTCAAACTAATTCCTACATTACCAGAATAATGAACTGACGGTTTCCCATATTTACCCTTTTTTGTCGTGATCACAATCACACCATTAGCTGCTTTCACTCCATATATAGCAGTGGCTGACGCATCTTTCAAAACATCAATACGATCAATATCTTCCGGATTAATGCTAGCGATTGCGTTGCCTATCAAATTCACGTTATCCAAACTATTCAACTCTTCAGCCGAAATTGGCACCGGATCTTCCAAAATAATTCCATCCACCACCCAAACCGGTTCCCGATTTCCAGAAATAGAAGAGGCTCCCCGGATACGCACTTTCGGGGCTGCTCCGGGTGTTGAAGTCGGGTTGATAATATTCACTCCAGCCAATTTTCCCTGTAACATATTATCAATCGAAATAGCAGCACCTTCCTGTAACTCTGACCCTTTCACGCTGATCACGGAACTGGCATTTTTACGTTTATCAATATGTTGATACCCGGTAATAACAACCTCATCCATCGTATTCACCTCTTCTTCCAACACCACATTAATCGTATCTTTACCCACGTATTTCACCTCTTGTGTCTTCATTCCGACAAAAGAAAATTGAAGGATAAAATCTTTCTCTTCTTGGGGAATAGCCAACTTATAACTGCCAGTCACGTCTGTAGCCGTCCCTACCGATAATCCTTTGATCATCACTGTTACACCCGGAAGAGGAGCCCCGCTTTTATCTGTCACTTTCCCCGTGATCGTTCTTTGTTTTATCTCTCCATTTTTTTGCTCCATTTCACTCAAATTACGGATCACAATCGTCTGATCCACGATTTTATATCCCAATCTAGTTCCTTTTAAACAAACATCCAGTATTTCCCGAACGGTCGCATTTTTCAGTTCAACCGTTAAGTTATCTACTTTAGCTACATCCTCATGACTATAAAGGCAAGTATAGTCACTCTTTGATTCGATCATTTTTAAGACTTCCACTAAAGAAACACGAGCCACATTTACGTTTAACAATGTCTCTTGAGACTTCACCACGGCATTCACTTGGAGTGCCGTAAGCAACATGAATAACATGAAAAACTTCATCATAAGACAACATTTTCTCAGGCCAGAACACCAGCCCTTGCATTTGAACTTTTTTTTCATACATTTGTAAATTAGATAAGTTACTGTCCTGAATTCGTTTCAGGCTTAGGCAGGTGATATTGGCGTATCACCTGTTTTTTCATTCATTACTTCTTACAAAAACATTTCTATCCTTAATATCTATATCTATTTTATTAATAAGTTTCAGCATATTAACAACTTGATCCAAATCACTATATCGTTTTATATTTCCCGTGAACAAAATATCTTTCACGGAAGAACTCTCGTAGAACACTTCAATATTATACCACCGGGCAATCGTATTCATGATCTCCTCCAAACGTTGTTTCTCGAAAGCAAACCTTCCATCCTTCCAAGAGCAATATAAAAGTACATCAACAGCCTCTACCGTAGTCTTTCCATTTTTTTTATTCAATCGTAATTGTTCTCCCGGTTTCAAATAACTACAGTCTCCCTTCCTTTCAAAAGCAACTTTCCCATCTACCAAAGTCGTCTCTAAAAAATCTTCATCTTGATAATCCCTCACGTTAAAAGAGGTACCTAACACACGAATATCTCCCTGGCGAGTATGAACCACAAAAGGAGCCAAAGAATCCCGCACTATATCAAAATAAATCTCCCCTTTCATAAAAACTTCCCGTTGCCCCTTCTCAAATGTCACCGGAACCCGAACTTCTGATTCTGAATTCATTCTCAAGCGACTACCGTCACTCAATAACAAATCATATTCTCCTCCCCGGGGAATCGTAATCGTATGATAAAGAACTTCTGTCACCTCGTCCTCACTCTTCCTTGATATTGCCTCCTTTTGAATAAAAGCTAGAAAAGTCGTATCTGAAATATCAATTTTTGTCCCGTCAGGCTCTGTCAATATCGCTTTATAAGATCCTGGTTGTATCTTCTGAACAAAAGAAATGGATTCATCTTTGACATCGTGGAAAAAATAAAAACTTCCACCTAACAGAAATAATAATAACACCGCCGCAGCCACAGAACGATATAACACCCAGGTCCTCTTCCGACGTTTCGCCTGTACCACTCGCCCTGCAAATTCTTGATAAGCTTCTATAGCACTGTATTCTTTAATAAATTCAAATTTACGAGCAACAAAATCCGTTGATTGATAAAGATTATACAATCGTAAATGTTCAGGTGTCTCATGCTTCCAATTTTCAAGCTCTCTTCGACCGGTATCATCAATTTTCTCAGTCAATTCCGCCACAATCAAATCGGCAATACGAGTAATATGTTTATCCTGCACCGTCATGTTTTCTTGTGTTTTATTACAAGACACGGAGCATTATAAAAAGTGACAAAAATCTACAAGAAATTTATTAGTAAAAACAAGAATGGATGATTCAATTTTTCCTTCAACTGCTCTTTTCCCCTCTTTTTCTGTTGTTTAACAGCATCAATAGATATTCCCAAACGCAGGGCAACTTCTTTATCGCTCAATCCTTCCAGACTCAGATTAATCACTTTTCTATACTTCTCCGGAAGTTCATCTATAGCTTGTTGCAAACGAATAAAAATTTCTTCCTCTAATACCGTGTTATAAAAGAAATCTTCTGAAACGACCTCTACTCGATCACGATAACGATCTTCCACTTTCTTATTCCGAATATAATTCAAACATTGATTCTGTACGGAACGGTACAAATAAAAACGTAAATCCGTGGTCGCAGAAAACTTATGAGGCGTGGTCCATAATTTGAAAAAAGTGTCCTGCACGATATCCTTCGCCACCTCACTCTCCACATATTTACAGGCAATAGCAAGCAATGCATGAAAAAACTCTTCATACAAAATTTTAAACGCTTCTTCGTCTCCTTGAAAAATTCGTTTAGCTAATAATCCATTGTCCGAATTCATCTTACACCTTCACATTATAAATACAAAGGTATGATTTTATTTTATACAGACAAGAGTCGCCCGAAAATTCCCGGACGACTCTTCACATTACCATATAACATATTTGTAATTTTAATAAAAGATAGGCTCTCATTTCATCACATCTCTAACCTCCTCCAAAGAAGGACCCGTTATCAGCACTTTTCCTTGCGGGTCAATCAAATAAACGGTCGGGACCCGTTCTACCTTGTAATCTGTTCTGACTTTACTTTTCTCAAACCCGTCCAAATCCACCAACTGCAACCAAGAAACTTGATCCTCATTTAAAGCTTTCAGCCATTTGTCCCGATCGTTATCCAGAGAAACGGATACCACGTTCACCCCCATATCTTTCAATTCCTGATAATGCTTATTCAATTCTTTATTCTTCGTCCGACAAGGAGCACACCAAGAAGCCCAGAAGTCGATTAGCAAATATTTTCCCTTAAAATCTTCCAAGGAGTACATTTTCCCGTTCATATCCGGAAGGCTAAAAGTAGGAGCATTACCGGTAAGTTGACGATTTTTAGCCTGTTCGTAAGCTTCCGTGACTCTATTTTTCAAATCCCCTTCGGGCGCAGAATCACCCAATGCTTCCATCGCCCTCGTAAAAAAACGATAATCCACTTCACAGAAATACATCAACTCATTAACGATATTCAAGGCTATCTCTGTTCCTGCAAATTCCTTTATACCTTGAATAATCCGATCATTCCTCCGGGCAAAATCCAGCTTCAATCGATCGGAAAGTAAAGCTTTCCGGTTGATATCGGAAATCGTGTCATAACCTTGACATAATCGATTATAAGCTGAATCCAAAGTATAAATCTGACACATATATTGCACGTATCGATTTTGTAAGGATTCTTTCTGATCGGAGAGAATATAGTAATTATCACTCTCTTTAACCACTCGATAATGTTGCTTCTCGACATATAGCGGAAGATGTTGATAACCAAAGTTGAGAAAAGCAACTTTACCGGGAGTAATTTCTCCAGTCAGAAAAAAACAATCACTCGAATCCGCTTGAGTAGAAAGAAAATATTGACGCCCGGGAGCCGTAGGATATCTCAACCCAACGGTACCGTTCCGAAGAGCCTGTCCGCTATGTCCTTCCAGTTTGAAAATAGCTTCTTGCTTACAGGCAATCAAACTCATGAAAAAGATGATATATAAAATATTTTTTTTCATTGGATTCATTACTTTAAATACTCCGCAATCTTCTCCCGAATTGTTTCTCCTCGTAACCCTTTATCTAAAATAATTCCCTCGGGAGAAATCAAGATA